>Ga0206106_100075_pt1 | contig 185227 bp, 146 predicted proteins | sample 1B1ome_FD_148677 | JGI IMG/M metagenome (GOLD analysis project Ga0206106, IMG submission 148677) | Enriched microbial communities from leaf-cutter ant dump, University of Wisconsin, Madison, United States - 1B110A | ecosystem: Environmental > Terrestrial > Nest > Insects nest > Nest dump... | reverse complement strand
TTGCTCCAGATACTCCAGTGCTTGGAAAACATCGGGGCGCTGTTCACGAAGGGTTAGGAGGTATTCCTCCACCTCGGCGGCGTCTTTGTTGCCTTCATTGGAGTCGAGACTCAAACGCGGGGCGACGTAGCCGAGGCTGCGGGCGGCGTCGTAAATCTCGATGGTGCGGGTGCGGTCTTCCTCGACCGACCGGGCGAGGAGCTTGATCTTGAAGCCCCGGTAGCCGCCTTCGCGGATTGGCCTCTCCAATGCGGAAGGGAGGTCATCCTTTGCACCGACGATCCACCACGCATTGAGCGCGGCAGCCGGGGCTCGCAGGGCGGCGCGGATGGCCGCGGCAGCGTCGCCGTTGGCGAAATGGCGGTCGGCGGAGGGAATCTGCGCGCCTTTTTCGTAGAGTGAGAAAGCGGAGCGGCCGAGGGCGCGGCCCACGGCGTCATGGATGGCGGCGTCAAACGGGCTGGCGCACATGGCCCGGGCGAGGCTGGGTTGTGGATGGGTGCCGTGGCAGGCGAGATCGTGCAGACGCATGCCAAGCTCCGCCGGGTGGGCAACGGGGCGGCTGCACTCGGGCAGGCGGGCGGCAAGTTCCTCACAGACGGCGCGGAGTTGGCGGTCGCGCTCGTCATGGGAGAGGGATGGCTCCGGCCAGGCCCAGAGATCGCTCAGGTAAATGGTGCCGATGCCCTCGGCTTCCTGCCCATCCACACGGACGCGGACCCGCGCCCGCGCTTCGGTGATCTCCGAGATCGGCCCGCTGCTTAGCTGGAGCGGCTTGATGAACGCACGGTGGAAGAAGGAAACATCGGCGGAGAGAATCTCGGTCAGGAAGCGGGACATGCGTCCCTACCTATGGCACGAAGCGGGCGTGCGGTTCACGCAAAAAATGGAGAAGGAATGGGTTGCCGTCGTGGATTGCTGGATGAGACGAAATTGAATGAATAAAGTGTGCCATCAGGAACTGGTACGGCGCACGGGTCGCGGTGCAAGGAGTACCTGTGCGGCATGGCCGGTGTCTCCCGCCAGACGTCGTGCGATGATCCCTACTGCCGTCTCGACCAGAGCCGCCCATGGTAGTGCCACAGTGGAAAGGCCAAGCTCCTGTGCGACCGGTGCGTCGTCGAAACCGATGATGCGTGGAGGCTTTATGTTCATCGTTCCGCAAGCGGTTAGCACGGCTTGCGCAAGCCGGTCATTGCAGCAGAAAACGGCAGATGGCCTTTCATAAAGCAATCGTCTGGCTGCGGGAGCGGCCCGATCCGCAAACCACGTGCCCGCCGGGACGACGACAGCAGATTTGACAACCGAGGTAAACCCGGCAATGCGCCCTTGGCTGCGAGGATCGTTCCGGGGACCGCCGAGGACGGCGACAGGGCTTTTTCGTCCAAGAGGTCCGAACATCTGTGCGGCGCAGACGCCTCCGGAAAAATCGTCCACAGCCACAGCATCAACCCAGGTCGCCTGAAATCCCGGTTTGGGCCGTGCGTTGAGTAAGAGCGCGAACCGGCGACGCTCCACCGCGTGTTCCAGCAGCCGGGCAGGAACTTCCCAGGCCACCGCAAACTCATGATCCTCCACTGGTCCCGCAACGTCGTGCCAGACGGTAGTGAAAGGGACCGACAGCGCTTCCAGACAGGCGCGGAGCCGCTCCAGAAGCTGGTGGCCAAAACTCCCCTCCCGTTCAGCCCGACGGTTGAATATCAACCGGGCTTTTTCCGGGGGGCGAGCCAGCCTCTGGGCGACGAACGTACCGGCCCCGTGGCGACGCTCCAGATAACCTTGCTGCGCCAGTTCCCGCAGGAGACGATCAGCGGTCTGATAGCTGATCCCGTAACGGGTGCTCAACTCCCGGGCGGAAGGGAATCGTCCGGATTCGTATCCGGTTTCAAGCCTCTCGATAAGGATGCGCTGGATTTCGTGCACGCGGCGGCTTCGGGATCGTGACATGGTGGTGAATTATTATCATATCACTTTCTATTTTGAAAGATATGATTTGATTTGCGCTGTCCCGCCTTTGGAGCCGATGGTGGCTCTCGTCATGGGAAGCTTTGAACATCGGACCATCGCCATTATCGGCGGCACCACCGGCCTCGGATTTTCTGCCGCGCAGGCTCTGGTCAAGGAAGGTGCTCGCGTTCTCGTCATGGGTCGCAATCCCGAAAGTGCCCGGGAGGCCGCTACGCTGCTTGGTGCAAAAGCACATGTCATCGCAGGGGACGCGTGTGATGCCACTGCGGTGGAGCGGCTTCTTGATCTTGCCGAGGGGAATCTTGATGGTCTTTACCACGTGGCCGGAGGGAGCGGCAGAAAGCACGGCGACGGGCCGCTGCACGGATTGACCGATGAAGGGTGGGATTTTACCCTGAGGCTGAACCTTACGTCGGTGATGATTTCCAACCGTGCGGCGGTGCAGCGTTTTCACCGGCAGGGAAACGGCGGAACCATTCTCAACATGGGTTCGGTCCTTGGTTACTCCCCTTCACCCGCTTTCTTTGCCAGTCATGCCTATGCGGCAACGAAGGCGGCGATCATTGGCTTATCGCAATCCATTGCCTCTTATTATGCCAAAGACAATATCCGGGTGAATGTTCTGGCTCCCGCATTGGTAGAGACGCCGATGGCGCAACGTGCGGCAGGAGACGATGAGATCCAGGCATTTATCCGGACCAAACAGCCGCTTGATGGGGGACGCATCGGGCGACCGGATGATCTTGATACCGCCGCGCTCTATTTTTTGGGTGAAGGAAGCCGATTCACCACCGGGCAGGTTCTTGCGGTGGATGGTGGCTGGTGTTTAAGCGAGGGGCAGTTTTCATGAAGCGACTGCTTGGCATTGATCTGGGTGGTACCACAATTAAAGAGGTGCTGCTCGACGAAACAGGGCAGATTCTGCGACAGGACTCCACTCCGACGCTCGACACGTCCGACTGTAACCGGTGGAAAGAGGCGATCCGTTCCATGGTCAGCCACGCCGAAGCAGGATCAATCGGTCTCTCCGCACCCGGTCTGGCCAATCGTGAGGGCACGCAGATCACCCTTATGCCGGGGCGGCTTCATGGGCTGGAGAGGTTTGACTGGGAAGCCTTCCTTGGGCGGTCGGTCCGTGTGCTCAACGATGCCCATGCCGCCCTGCTGGGCGAAGCATGGCTGGGCGCGGCACGCGGTTGTCGCCATGTGGTGATGCTTACCCTTGGCACCGGTGTCGGCGGCGCGGTGCAGGCCGATGGTCGCCTACTGCGCGGAGCCATCGGACGGGCCGGACATTTCGGGCATCTGAGCCTTGATCCCAGCGGCAAACCTGACATCGCCGGAACACCCGGGAGCCTTGAGGAAGCCATTGGCGAATGCACCGTGCGCCAGCGTTCCGGTTATGCCTCGACCAGGGAACTCGTAGAAGCGGCGCAACTCGGCGTGCCGGAAGCCCGTACAGCATGGCTGGAATCGGTCCGCGCTCTCGCGGCAGCGGTGGCGTCGCTCATCAACGCCTTCGACCCGGAGCGGGTCGTCATCGGCGGAGGCATTTCCGCTGCGGGAAGGGCGCTCTTCGATCCGCTGGAGCATTTTTTGAACGAAATGGAATGGCGACCCGCCGGGCATCGCGTGCCCGTGGTCCCGGCCACCCTGGGAGGATGGGCCGGAGCGATTGGTGCCGCTTCCTACGCATTTTATGGAGAAGAGCCTCGAATATCTTGAACAGTGTGCAGCCCTGCTGGAAACGGTGCGAGCCCAACACAAAACCATCGCCCGGGCAGCCGACTGGTTTGCCGAAACAATCCTTGCCGGGCGGATGGTCCACCTTTTCGGTTCCGGACACAGCCGGATCATGGTTGAAGAGATGTGGCCGCGTTACGGGTCGTTCCCCGGCTTCAACCCGATTGTGGAGCAATCGCTTTCTTTTCATAACCTCGTCGTCGGGGCCAACGGGCAGCGGCAGGCGATGTTTCTGGAGAATGTGAGCGGACTTGCCGAACGCATCCTTCGCAACTTCGATCTCTCACCTCTCGACACCGCGCTGGTGATCTCTTCGAGCGGTTGCAACGTGGTGCCAATCGAGATGGCTGAGGTTTTCCGTCAGCGGGGGGTGAAAGTCGTTGCGATCATTAGTGCGCTTCATTCCGATGCTTCGGCTTCCCGGCGGAGTGATGGCAGGAAGCTGGGTGATTTCGCGGACCTCGTGTTGGATACCGGTGCTCCCGTGGGCGATGCGATGGTTCGCATTGACGGGTTGGAGACACCGGTGGCTCCGGGATCGACGGTGGGCGGCTGCCTGCTGGTCAACGCCATCAAGGCGGAAGTAGCGCAGCGGCTGGTCAACGCCGGACAAGCCCCCAAGGTTCTCAGCAGCGGGGCCGTCATCGGCGCGGAACGGGCCACGGCACTTTTTGAGGCAGCCTACGATGAACATGCTCACCGGCTCGCTCGGCTCTACGCCTCTGTGGGCGGAAAGGAGGAGGCATGACCTCCGCGCTTTGTCTGAATGCGATTCCGATCCTCTCGGAAGTCGATGTTCTCGTCGTGGGAGCCGGAACAGCCGGTTGCTGCGCTGCGTTGGCCGCACGAGAGTTCGGCAACCCATCGGTCGGCATCATCGAACGGTATGGCTTCGCCGGGGGATCTTCCACCCAGATGCTCGATACCTTTTACGGCTTTTTCACGCCGGGCGACACACCTCGCAAAGTGGTGGGAGGAATCCCCGACCGCGTGGTCGACAGGCTTGATCAGGCAGGCGCGGTTTTTCTGAGGCCGAATACCTATGGAGCAGGCACCGGCGTCAACTACAACCCCGAGCGCTTGAAGCGGGTCTGGGATGAACTGCTGACCCGTGTGGGGGTTACCGTCTGGCTTCACACTATGGTCGTCGATGTGGAAAGCGGAGCCGATGGGCGGCTCATCGGGGTGGTCATCTGGACCCGGCGCGGGTTTTTCCGTATCCGTGCCCGGCGGTTGATCGATACCTCGGGCGATGCCGATCTCTGTCATCATGCCGGGGTGCCGTATGAAAAAGCGGGCGACATCGATCCGGCGCAAACCCTGACGACCACCTTTCGGATGAGCAACGTCAATCTTGACGCCTATGAACAGGCGGGAGGCAAGAAGATGCTCATGGAACGGATGGCCGAAGCCGTCGACAGGGGAACCTACGGCCTCCCGCGCAAGGCCGGAAGTCTGCACCGGATGAACGCCGCGGGCTGTATCTCCACCGTGGCCGTGCGAGTGGCCGGAATTGACGCCACTGACTTTGAACAACTCACGCAGGCGGAAATGGAAGGGAGACGACAGGCGTTCGCCTATGAAGCGTTCTTCCGGGAATGCGTTCCGGGATTTGCGGAATCGAACATCATCGGTCTTTCCCACCAGATCGGCGTCCGCGAAACGCGCCGGGTGTATGGCGAATACCGGTTGACCCGCGAGGATTGTTTGAATGTGGCGCGATTTGACGACAAGGTGCTGCTTTGCGGAGCACCGATTGAAGATCATCGGGCGTTGGAGAATGGCGAGGAGACAGCCTGGGGCTATGTTCCCGGCGGACAGGCGTACGATGTTCCCTACCGCACCCTGATGCCCAAGGGGCGCGACGAGCTTTGGGTCGCCGGACGTTGCTTCAGTGCCACGCATGACGCTCATGCTTCATGCCGGTCCATGGGGCAAACAATGGCGATGGGTCAGGCTGCGGGTCTTGCCGCCGCGTTGTCGCTGGAGAAGGATTGTGGTGCTCGCAACCTGCCCATCGGCGATTTGCAGGAGCGACTGAGGCAAACCGGGGCTGTTCTGGAAATGCCCGAAAGCGTGGCCGACACCCGCGCCGATGGCTGGAAACGCAATCGTTAACCCCTTTGATACCATGAGTTTCATCCGTACGGTTCTTGGAGATATCTCTCCGGAGAAGTTGGGCATCTGCTATGCCCACGAGCATCTGATCATCGACCACGGGGTCGCGACCGACAAGGAACCGGATTTCCTGCTTTCCGACGTGGAAAAGGCCGTGAAGGAACTGCGTGATTTCCACTCGACGGGCGGGCGGGCGATGATCGATTCGATGCCGTGCGACAGTGGTCGCAACGTGCTCAAGCTGGCGGAAATTTCCCGACGCAGTGGGGTTCATATCGTTGCACCCACGGGGCTCCATCTCGCCAAGTATTACGATTCCGGCCATTGGGGCGGTTTCTACACGGAAGAGGAACTCACCCGGCTTTTCATCGCCGACATCGAAGAGGGCATCGACATCCGGGATTACAACGGCCCGCTGGTCAAGCGAAGCGAACACCGCGCAGGAGTTATCAAAATCGCCACCGGCAGTACATGGACGGCCCGCGAAAAACGGGCATTCGCCGCAGCCGCTGCCGCCCATCGGCAAACGGGGTGCCCGATCCTGACCCATACTGAACAGGGCGAACTCGGGCTCGAACAGGTGGCCATGCTTGCAGACCACGGGGTGGATCTCCGTCATGTCGTCCTCTCCCATACCGACCGCAGGCCGGAGATCGCCTATCACCGCGAGTTGCTCGCGAGTGGTGTCCGCCTTGAATATGATAGCGCGTTCCGCTGGAAACCGGCACAGGAAAACCCGACGCTGGAACTGGTCGTCGAACTCGCTCCGGAATTTCCTGATCAGATTCTGCTCGGCATGGACGCCGCCCGCCGGAGCTACTGGAATGTCTATGGTGGCAGTCCCGGTCTCTGTTTCCTGATGATGGAATTCAAGGCGGTCCTGCTGGAGCGTGGACTATCGGAGACGCTCTGGCTGGCGATCATGAAGGCTAATCCGGCAATGGCGTATCAATTTGTCGGAAGGTGATGGAAGGATGAAACCACTCTTCAAGGAATCAATAGCGAAACGGATTGAGGCAAGCGGCATCGTTGCCGTCGTGGTCATTGATCGGGTCGAACACGCTGTTCCATTAGCGAGAACGCTTTTGGCGACTGGGGTTGATGTGATGGAACTCACTTTGCGCACCCCTACCGCGTTGCCTGCATTGGCGACGATTGTCAGGGAAGTGCCGGAAATGCTCGTTGGCGCGGGTACAGTTACCGACGTTGATCAGGTCAGCGAAGCGGTGGAAGCCGGAGCAGCATTTGGCGTAGCTCCAGGCACCAATCGTAAGGTCTTGGCTGCCGCACGCGAGGCTGGATTATCTTTTGCTCCCGGCGTACTGACGCCAAGTGACATCGAGCAGGCAATGGAGGAAGGGTGTCGCCTGCTGAAGTTTTTCCCCGCTGAGATCGCGGGTGGGCTTGAATATATCAGGATGGTGACCGGTCCTTATGCTCATTTGGGATTGCGCCTGATACCGCTGGGAGGGTTGAACGCCACGAATATGCTCAAATACCTTGGTGATCCACTGGTTTTGGCACTCGGAGGGTCATGGCTGGCTCCGCGTGAGTTGATTCAGGCCGAGGACTGGCCGCAGATCACCCAAAGGGTCTTACAGGCCACGCAAGCCATTCAACAGCAGCGCAGCTCGTCCAACCCGAGGCGACCCCGATCTTATTGACTCCCATGAAATTGAGTGACGGCCTTCCCAGCATGAATGCAGGCGGTTCGTGTCACTTTTATATGCGTGGATCAATAGCACCCTGCAATCCAGGCAGACGTCCTGATCAAACCCGGTCATTTTCGAAAAAGCCATGACACAAACCGCCTCTCCCCTTCACCCGACTCCGCTGGCTGGCGGTAGCTATGAATTGACCTATGGCCAATCATGGCTCCCGTCCCCCACGCCGACGCTCAACCCGGCCACCGTCCGGATAGCCCTTGAGGGAGACCACCTCAAGGTGGAAGCCCGCTTTACCGATGGGAACATCCAGGACCCATGCGCAAAATTCAACGAAACGGCATTCGGAAAGGGCGATGTGTTTGAGCTTTTCATCCGTGCCGAGGGAGATGCTCATTATCATGAGATTCACGTCACTCCGGGCAATGCACTCCTCCAACTCCGCTTCAGGGCAGGCGAATCACTCGATCTAAAAAACGCCCTTGTTTGGGAACGACTACTGACTTCTTCCACGGAGCGCGTGGAAGGGGGCTGGGTAGCCCGATTTGATCTTCCGCTGGTCAATATCACCAGCCAAAGCCCCTTGCCAACCCGCTTCCGGATCGCCTGTGGCCGGTACGACTACCAGCCGGGGCAGGCGCGTCCCATCATCTCCAATACCGCCCCACTGAGCGAACCAAACTTCCACCGCCATCACGAATGGCCGTGGTACGATTTTGCGGGATAAAACCTGATAAACCCTTTGCCGGGTAGGAACCGACTTTCGGAGAAAGGCGGTTAGACGATATTTCAATCGCAGTGGGGACTACGTAGTTGGGAATGTCAGAAGAAATACCCGACTGCGCCATCTGGCAATGTAAGGTGGACGTTGAAACCACTTGCATTCACTGCAACCAACGGATCGCGTTCATCGCATGGGCATAGGGAACGTCCCATACCTCCAGCGTACTCCATTCGATGGCGAAGCTCTCTTCCAGATATGGCGTATCGTCGGGACGTCCGATAAATCCGGCTACGGTTCCTTCCGGGATCTGAGTGACGCGGAATCCATAGGCAACGGGTTGGCGATACCCGATGCCGGTGTAAAGTGACCGGTTCAAGGTATTGTGTCCGAGCGTCCATTGCAGTTGCCGTTCGGCCAGCCTCTTCCAGTCATTCCGCCCCAGCAAACTTCCGGCCTTGGCCAAAACCGCCGCGTGGCCCAACAGCACGCTGCTGGTGCCATGAACAATGCCTTGCCGGTTAAACGGCTGAATAAAGGAACGGATACCTCTGCCGCTGCCCGCATCGCGGAAGGTCTGTTTTTCCGCCTGTTCCCCATGTACAAAGACTCCATAGGGTGTGCAGGCAAAGGGATTTGAGGCGGCATCGGCAACCAGATAGTTGTCGCAATACCGGCGCACGGCTTCGCGCACACGCTCCACCTGATCCCGCAGCTCCGGCGGATTGATTTCGAGGAGCCTTAACATGGCCCAAGCCGGTTGCCCTGCATATGCGATGCTGCGGAAGGCGTCCACTCGGTCTTTCTCGTAAAAGAATCCCGCAATGCCGTCGTCGTCCGCTTCCTGTCGGGCCAGAATCTCCTCTGCCAATAAGCGAAGGATGGAGATGTCCACGAGATGCGATCCCGCCTGCCGGAGTTCCAACGCTGCCAGGAGTTCCTGTGAAACAAACAAGGTACGGCCATCGTGCCCGCGTTGGTGACCGTATTTCCACGCCCGTTCGGCCAGTCCCCGGCAGATCGCGCCCCGCGCGTCCGGTAGAACCCGGGCACATTGCATCTGCGTCTGCACAAAAGCGAACTGGACGGCGGGATTGTAAGTGGTGCGCACCATGCGTTCGTCGCCGGAATGGAGGCAGTTATCGGTCCAACGATTGTCGGATGCGCTGCCGTAACATCCCGGATGATTTTCAAACCACCAATGCTCTTCGTAATTGAAGTTTGAACCCTCGGGCGCAGCCCCGCCCGCCACATCCTCATAGACCTGCCCCTCATCGGTGATCATGCGGTGGAAGAGAAGGTTGCCCCACGCGATTTCCTCCAACGCTCTGTTTCTGAAATCCGGATGCCCGCGCTCGGCGATGCTGACCAGGGCTTCCAGATTTGTCTGAGTGAACGCGAGCCATTTTCGGAAATCCCCCGCATCATGCCAACCCCCGGCAGTCGGCCAATAGCTGCCATCGGAGTCGAGCACGCCGTCATCCAGATGGCAGGCCGGGTGAACCCCGGGAACTTCGTACCCGCAGCGTTGGGATTCCATGAAGGTGAGATAACCTCGCGCCAGCCGGTCATAGACCCACTCCGCAATCATGAACGGAGCGGAAACCTGCCAATCGGTTTCGATCTGATAGCTCCCCGGTGTGGTGAAATCGCTGAAATCAGCCTGCCAGAACGTCCCCCAGCGGGATTCCACGCGCACCAGCTCGCCTTGGTGGAAAAACGATCCCGGTTCGGGAAGGAGTTTCCCCTGAAGCAGGTCGTAAGGGCAGGGAAAGCGCTCGGAAAACCCTTCAACTTCCTTGCGTTCGCGTTTCATGCGAAAGCAGTTCTGCCGAACATAAAACGGAATGCGTTCCGGAAAATCCGGGTCACCCGGCTCCGGGCAGAGGGTGACGATTTTGGGTGAATCCGGGCGGTAACCCGCGTGACTCAGGCTGAGTTGTGGCATAGAGGAACCTTGGTCTATCCGTGTAACTTAAATGGATTCGCCACAGAATTTCAAACCGTGGGCTGATGATAAAGTCGGAAATTCAAGCTTTGGTGCGAACATAAGCTTTAATCGTTGCGCAGGATGCTCCGGCCTTCTTTGGGCGAATCGTGTAGTCCCCGGCGGCGTCCGGCAGGATAAAGGTTTCGGCATAATGGATTTCCATCGGTGCGAACTGCCCTGTCGGACTTTCCACGATGGCGGCTTCTCCTTCGATCAGGTTCAGGACTTCAACGCTCCCCGTACGGCGGTGCAGAACGGGCGATGTAAACCAGTGTCGCCGGGTTTCGATAAACTGGGTTTCATGCAAGCCTGTGCGTTCCTCTTTCCAGCCTTCGCCGCACCCGATCTCCTCAAAACGGTTGATCAGGTGACACCGGGCATATTCTTCGTCGCGATCCCATTGGATGGCGGCCTTGCCTCGCTCAATGTTGACCGGGCGGGGCAATCCGTCGAGGCCGAGGCGATCCCAGTCCCAGAGTTTGAACGTGAAGATATAGGGCGTGGCACTGATTTCGAGCACCATCGCTCCTGTTCCCGAGCAGTGGACCGTGCCGGAGGGGATGAGGAAATGGTCATGCTTTTTCGCGGGGAAGCGGGCGGCGAATTTTTCGTCATCGAACGGTTTCTTTCCGGCCTGGGCCGCTTCCAGATCAGCGATCATTTCCTCGGGCTGAACGCCGGTTTTGCAACCGAGATAAACCAGAGCACCCGGTTCAGCATCCAGAAGGTAGTAGCTTTCATCCTGTGTGAAGCAAAGGCCGAAGTGTTCCCGTGCATAACCGACGAGAGGATGGACCTGAAAACTCAGGTTGCCGCCTTTGACGGTGTCGAGAAAATCGAAACGGATCGGAAATTGCGGGCCGAAGCGTCCATAGACTGCGTCGCCCAGCAGCGGTTTTGACTGGGCGAACACGAGGTTGATGGAAGGGATCTCCACCCGCGTCTCGTCAAATCGCAGCAGCAGCGAGTTTTCCTCCGGCACACAATCAAATCCCCATGCGTAATTGGGCGGGCCGTCCGGCAGGCCGATGACGCGGCGCATCCATTGGCCGCCCCATGGGCCGGGATCGAAGAAGGGAACCACACGGAACGGACGCGTCACGGTATGACTCAGAGCGGCGGCATGAGCCTGAGCGGTGATCAGCTTCGGAGCGTTGTGGTCGGTGGTATCAAGCAGGTAATCCCAGTGCTCCATGGTTTGCTGTTTGAGACGGTCGGCTACACGCCAGTCGATGAAGAATGAACGCTTGTATTGCAGGGACGCTTTCAGGCCCCGGTTGCGCACGCCGAGATTGTCTGTTTCACCGCGTCGCTGGCGCAGTTGGCCCTCCCACCGGGGCATGTCGGCGTAGATCAGAATATCCACATCCCCCAGCAATGCAGCTCCCGGCCCCACGATCAGAATCCTGCCGGAAGTCTGTTTCGCCATGGTAGCCATAGCCGCGTTGACCCGCTGGGGATCGAGGAAATCCGTCATGTTCAAGCGCGTCAGATAACCAAACACGGGATCATCGCCTCCCAGGTCGGGAGCCACCAGATCATCAATCTCCTCAGGTGTCCTGAAAAGTGTTTTGGTATCGATCACATACTCCGGACGCAGCACCTTCGATAGACGTTCCCGCAGGTCATCATCGAAGACACCCGGATAACATTCCACCGCCAGAACGGTGCGATTGCCGTTCATGGATTGGTTGAGTTGGTCAAAAATCAGTTCCCAGCCCGGCCAGCAGTCACCGGCATAGGAGGAAGGAACGGAAACATCGGGATGAAGATCGTAATTCGGAGATTTCATTAAATTATTGGATGCGTGTGAGGAAGGGTTCTGTGGTCTGTTCAGGGAGGAAAAACTCATGGAGGGAACTTCGACAGGCCGGAGGTGCGAGCCCATATCCGTGGGAGGCCAATCACTAGGATTCTCCCTGTGGGGGACGGCTGAAATCGTCTTCGTAACGGGTGATATCCGCTTGTTGCCAGTTGCCAAAGGCCACCTCCAGCACCCGCACCGGTTTCTCTCCGGGACAGGACAGGCGATGCTTTTCGTTGGCAGGAATCCAAAGCTCCTCTCCGGCGTGGCAGTCGCGGATCGTTTCGCCCACCTGTACACGGGCACCGTCATCAAGGACGATCCAGAGTTCCGCGCGTCCGGTGTGCGATTGCAGGGAGAGCCGCTGGCCGGGAAGCACGGTCATGAGGGAAACGGTAACGTCCTGATTGAACGCATATTGACTGAAATTCCCCCATGGACGCTCGACAAGCGCAACCGGTGGTTTTTTCTGGGGAATGGCTTTGGTGGTGTAATTAGGCATAAATCTCGTCAGCGGGATTCCAATACCGGCAGACCGTCTCTTTCAACGATCACCCTGCGGAAGTTGGTCTGGGCAATGGCACCGTAATCATGCCCGGCATTCGATGGGTAGATGCCGAGGTAAACGAGCGGTTCGGCTCCGGTATTGACCGTTCGATGAGCGGTGTGGCCCGGTACATAGACCACGGAATCTTTCCGCAACGGGACCATCCGGCTTTCTCCTGTGGCTTCGTCTTCGAGCAACATCAGCCCCTCACCCTTCAGTCCGATATACACTTCCGCTGCCGCCCGATGGGAATGGTAGTGACCTTTTGTCAGGTAATATTCATCGCCCACTTTCCCCGGATACAGAATGCCGAGACCGTAGTGCATCTGGCCGTCGCCGGAGGAGGGTTCCACTGCGGTGACAGCATAGAGCAACGGATCGCCCGTCGCCAGTGCTGCCTCATAAGCTGCGGAATCACGGAAGCTCCCACGCAAGTCGGACAGACGGCGTTCGATCCGTGGGCGGTTTTGAATCATGCCCTGATCCAGGTCCAGTGCGGAGAAGAGATCGGTTTCGGTCAGGGTGGCAAGTGCGGATGTTTTCATCAGGTCAATCGGTTTCGGTCGAGGTTTGGTAGCGGGTGAACTCCGCCCGCGTTGAGGGTGTTTAGAGCCGCCCCGGCCAAGGGAGAACCTTCCGGCTCCACCAGACGAATGCCGGGGCAGGTGGTGCGCAGTTCTCTTTCAATCAAATCCTGATACGGCGATCCACTGCGCCCGCAACCGCCCAGAAGCACGACTTCGGGCATGTCAGAAAAATCGAGCGCATGGAGGGTGCCTGTTACCAGAGCCGCCAACGCCCGCGCTCCCGATGCGAGAATGCCTTTGGCCACCGCATCGCCTTCGGCGGCATGTCGCATTACCACCGGGGCGAATTCCGCGATGTCGGCGGGAGTCCATTTTCTGATATAAAAGCAGGCGAGCAAATCATTCGGCTCGGAGATGCCGAAAAACGCCAGCACCGCCGGAGAGAGGGAGGTCGCACGACTCCTTCCGTCCGCGGCTCGGGCCACTGCCTTTACCGCAGCCAGTGCCAGGCCAAATCCCCCGCCTTCGTCATCGAGCAGCCAGCCCCAGCCTCCGCACATAAAAGCGTTTCCCCGCTGGTCCCGGCCCAGACAGTTACTTCCCGTACCGGAGATCAGAGCAATGCCCGGTCGCCCGGAGAGCCCGCCGGAAAGGGCGTTCGACAGATCGTTTTCAACCGTGACATCTCCCGCAGCCGCCAACCCTTCGCCCTCCGCCACGGCCCGCATGGCGCAGATTTCATGACGCGATTTCACTCCGGCACATCCGAGAAACGCATGGCGAGCGGGTTGGAAAGCCTCTCCCGTCGCAGCCCATGCTGCCGTAGCCGCTTCCGCCAGCCGGGTGCGTGACATGGCTTCGCCAACATTATGAGGATTGGCAGACCCCGCCTGGCCAACACCGGCCACACGCCCCTCCGCATTCACCAGAACGGCTCGGGTCGTCGTCCCTCCCACATCCATACCAAGAAACCATGGTGTCATGGCTTTCATTCAATCAGAGGAGAGATGAACTGGACGACTAGAATAACAGATTATAACATAAAGCGGAAAACATAACATTTTCCATGCTTGCCACGGTTCGTCATCAGCACATCCTTTCCACCCTCCGAAATCACGGAAGCGTCACCGTAGCGGTCCTGCAAAAGGAACTACAAACCACAGCCATGACCGTTTGGCGCGATCTCAAGGCGCTGGAGGAACTCGGTCTGCTGCGCCGGGTGCGCGGAGGAGCCTGCCTGTTGGGACATCTTCCCGGAGAACCGGATTACGAGGCCAAGAACCGGAACGCCAGCGAGGCGAAACGACGGATTGCCGCTCTGGCAGCGCAGGAATTTGTCCGGGAGGGCGATACCATCGCCATGGAAGGCGGCACGACGGTGGTGGGGGTGGTGGATTGTCTTCCGCAATCGCGTATTTCCATCCTGACCAACAGCCTGCCCGTGGCGTTGCACGCCCGGGCCGTCCGGCCCGAATGTCCCGTGCTCATTGCCGGAGGCTGGATGAGCCGCGTCTCGGGAAACACCAGCGGACCGGAGACGCTACGGGCCATGGAAAAATGGCAGGCATCGGTCTGCTTTCTGGGAGCTGCGGCGTTTGATGAAAAAGTTGGCCCCAGCGACCCGAACCCGCTGGAGATTGAAGCCAAGCGGATGCTGGCCTCAAAGGCGCGGAATGTCGTGCTGCTACTTGATTCCTCCAAATTCGGACTGCGTTCCGCTGCCGTCACTCTGCATCCCCGGCGCATTAACGCATTAATCACGGATACCGAGCCTCCTGCCACCATCCGCGCTCTGTTAAAAAAACACGGGAGTCGTTTACTCGTGGCTTAAGGCTTACAGTGGACTCCGGCTACAATACCGCCATAACGCTGCTGGCGATGGCGGTAAGTTTTTGGAGTAACTCCAAAGTAAGCCCGAAAACGTCGACAGAAATGAGTAGGTTCGGAAAATCCCACCTCATGGGAGACTGCTTTAACGGACCACCGGGTTTCGTTCAATAGCTGCGCCGCGCGGTTCAGGTGGTGCTCTTGCCAAAAATGCATTGGGGTCTTCCCTATGGCAGTGTGAAAATGCCGGACCAGATGGTTGCCTCCCGTCCCCGAGTCCGATTTGACCTTGTGTGCCCCGCCTGATTTTCAGTTTGGCCTCTTCCGCGCGCGACTGACTCAAAGCGATCGATCCCCACGCCACGCCTCCCACGTGTTTCGCTGCTTTTTAAAAAAAAATCCCTTGCGCATTTAAAATATATAACGCATATATTTCATAAATCCATGAACGCCTCTTCAAAATCCTCCTCTTATTTGCATCAGCAGATCACCGAATCTCTTCGTGAGGACATTACCAGCGGCCAGATACCGGTGGGTTCTCGTTTGCCGACCATGAAGGCGCTGGCCAAGGATTGGGGGACCAGTTATTTCACGATCTGGCGTGCCTTGGCTCCATTGGTGAGGGAAGGGCTGCTGGAGTCCCGTGGTAAGCTCGGTATGAACGTGGTCGGCCCGAAGCCGACCTTGACCTGTGTGGGCATTTACTACGGTTTGGATGTTTGGAGGATTTCGGAAACCGCTTTTTATCGGAGCATCCATCAGGAGTTGTGTCGGCAGATTGAAGGAGCCGGCATCACCGTAAAACAATTGGTCGAAGCGCGACCGACAGGCCAACAGAATGTTCCTCAGGCCGAGGTGGCGAAGGCGGTGGAAGATCGCTCGATTCAGGGGTTGATTGTTCCCATAACCAACGAGGCTGAGATGAGTTGGATCAGCCAGTTGCCGGTTCCCAAAGCCTATTTGGGCAACGCGCCAGTGCCGTGGGGAGTTACTTTGGACAGGGACCGTGGTTTGCAGACGGCTTTGCTTCAACTGCATCAGGAAGGCGTTCGCGATGTGGGGCTCATTACGGGATTCTCAAGCCATCACAAAGTGCCGCATCCCCTGGCCCTGTTTTTCCAAAACTTTGTTGATCTTTTGGAAGAACTCGGCATGCGGACAAGGAATCATTGGTGCGCCGCTCCGGAGAGATACCTGAAACCCCATGAAAATGAGCAATTCGGATACGAATCTTTTCAGAAAATCTGGAACACCAATCCCCGGCAACGCCCCGATGGGTTGATCTGTGTTTCCGATGTGGTCGGTCGTGGTCTGTTTTCCGCTCTGCTGGAGAAACAGATATCGGTCCCCGAACGTCTCAAAGTGGTTCAATACAAAAACAAGCACACCGGATTTTTCACCCCGCTGAAAGCCCGCTGGATCGAGTGGGATGAAGCGGCGGTCGCGTCCGCGCTGTTTCGCCAGCTTCAGGGGCAGATTCAAGGCGAAGAGCCTCAGAAAATCCTCATCTCTCCCTGCCTGGAGTAATTCCGTCTTCAGCGCATCCATCCACCACCAAAAAACCAAACGTCCCACCATGAACAACCAACCAACTCCTGGAGAGGCCACCACTATAAAAAACCGGCAAATCCTCAGAAAATTAACAATTATCCCAAGCGCAGTCCTGCTCCTTGCATTCCCGACGTTCATTCATGCGGCCGAGGATGTGGACTGGGTTGGCGGCAATGGAACTGGCAGCAATCCGCGGAGCCTCAATGATGCAGCCAACTGGAGTTCCGATCCAAGTGTTCCCGGTCCTGATGACAGCGTCTTTTTTACGGAATCTACTAATACGCATCTCACTACGACCGCCGTTCTGACCAACGCCTCGGCAAGCTTCAGTGGCTCGACGCCCAATTATTATATGAGGCTTGGCGCGGGCAATACGTGGACACTGACCGACAGCCTCTCGGTGCATTTGGTCTCCGGCGCGTTCTGGCGCGTTTTTTCGGGCACCATATACGTGACCAATGAAGACGGCAACGCCACGGCCACCTTTGGCTCGGATACGACCCGTGGAAGCCTGCGTATGGACGGAGGCACTTTGGAAGTGGACATCCTAAACATCACCGGCGCGGCTAATACAGGCAATCAAGGGCTGCTCACGAACAGCGGACAACTGGATGTGCTTAACGGCTCCACGATTACCACCCCACAAAACTTGAAGTTTGGCACCTCGGCAAACAATGAGTTTACCGCCAATTTCCTTGGAGGAGACAATTCGTTTACCGCTCCCGAGGTTTGGATCGGGGAGAACGGAAAAGGCATCGTCACCATGGATGGAGCGGACACCACGCTTTCGGTCACCGGAGCGAGCTTTGTGATGGGTGCCGATGGGACTGGTAGTGGCAACAATGTGTTCACCGTCAGTGGCGGGGCGGAAGTGACAACCAATGCCAACGTTTTAATTGGCAATCATGCCAACCAGCCGGAAAACACCATGACGGTGACGGGAACAGGTTCGAATTTCGAGACGACGGGCAGCTTTTCCCTCGGCACCGTCTCAAGCGATAACGAACTGATCGTTTCCGCGGGAGGGTCGGTGAACCTGCTGACGGCGGGTACGCGCACCTATGTCGGTCAAGGCGAGAATGCCTCGGGTAACCGCTTGACGGTGACTGGGCAGAATTCCCTCTATCAAACGGAGACCACCAATGCTGACAGCTACATCTCGGTGGGACATGGGGCCAACGCTTCGGACAACCAGCTTCTGGTAACAGATGGCGGGCGGGTGAGCACCTATCAGGTCTATGCGGGGCTTGGCGGTGCCAATGCCACGGAAAATTCCGTGACGGTGACCAATGGGGGGATTCTTGAAGTGGCCTCTGCCCTGGCCACCAGCGGTGACGACTCCAATACGATCACCGCCAGCCATAGCGGCGTGTTGCAGTTCACCACAGCCGCGCCGACCATCACGGCAAACGGTGGAGTCATCACGCTGGGAGAGGGCGGTATTGTCTCCTTCACCGGCGGCATTACCAATGCGCCGACCGCCGCCCTCACGGGACTGACTTACAGCGGAGGAAACCACGCCCTGCGGCTGGATAATGCGCAGAATACCAGTGTGGTGGGGAACTACACCTTCGGGAACTCCGGCACCTACTCCAGACTGGAGTTGAGGAACGGCGGCGTCTGGAACAGCAGCGGCACCCTCCTCATCGGCGACAGCGGCGAACTGACCGGCAACGGCACGGTCAATAGTGCGGTGACCGTGCAGGACGGCGGAACGCTGGCCATCGGCCAAAGCCCCGGCACGATGATCTTCAACGACGACCTCACCCTGGAGATCGGAAGCATCAGCCTATTCGAGATCAACGATTTCGGCGCGGGCCTCTACGATTTGGCTCAGGGCGGAGCCGGAGTGGGCGTGACCTTCGGCGGCACGCTGAACCTGGCGTTTGCCACGGGCTTCAACACGCTGGGTTCGGTGCAAATCTTCGATTTTGAGAGCTATACCGGCGATTTCTTGGCGGTCAACACCAGCGGGTTGGCCAGCGGCTACGTTGCGGAATTCGACGCGGTGAACGGCATGGTGATCGTTAACGTGATCCCGGAACCGGGAACCTGGGCACTCTTGGGGATCGGTCTTGGCGTGATGCTCCTGCGTGCGCGGGTCCGCTACCGCCTCTCCTGAAGATGAAAGCACCTGAAAGGAAAATGTTTATGTCAAACCGTCGTATCTTATCCATCCCTGGCCTTGCCATTGTTGGCATATTATTTTTTTCCGTGCCGCAAGGGTGGGCCCAAGTAACTCTGATCAAAGAAAACTTTGAGGAAGCGGTTACGGGTGGCCGATTGGTGGCCCGGGGGGACATGGTCCAGGCGGGGATTCGTCCGGCGGACGGACGCGTGCATGCCTTTGCTGGAGACGAAGCGGAGATCGTCAAAGGCTGGGACGGGAACGCCTTCCAGTTTCAGGACAAAATTAAAGACGCATCCCTGCGGCTGGTCTTCGGAACGGAGAATGTGGACCTGATCACCAGCGGGACGCTGGAAGTGTCACTGGATTTTCGCATCGAAGGGCAGGAGGGGGCTATTTACAGCGGCAACCCGCTGCAAGTGGCCTTGAGTGCTCCCAAGCAGGGATATTTTCTGCAGACCGTCATTTCTCGCCGGACTAGCCGCATCCATCACACCAATCGGAATACGTCTCCCGCGCACGAAGGCATGCCGGGCGGAAAAGTGGTGGCTCCTGACACGATCTATCAGTTGAAGCTGACGGTGTCGCTCGACAAATCGACCTACGACATCAAGGTGACGGAAAAGGAAAGCGGGAATGTGGCCTGGCACGCTTCCGAGCAGTTGTTTATCCCAATCTCCGACCTGAAAAATAACGGATTGGGAGCGAGTTTGCTGCACCTTCAGGCGGGCACCCCGGATTTTTCTCAGGAGATCGACCCTCCGGTAACAGTGAGCGTCGACAATATCCTTGTTCGACATCTGCCGTAGCCCCCTACCCAAGCCCCTGACTTCCTTCCCCGAACATGCGCATTCTATACAAAATTGATCGGAGAGGCAGGACGTCTGGCTTCAGCTTGATTGAGCTTTTGGTGGTGACGGTGATCGTCGTCGTGCTGATGGCGTTGCTGATGCCCGTGGTGAGTAGATTGCGGACAGCCGGACTTAAGGCTACGTGCCTGAACAATTTGAGAACACACTATTATGCGGTCATTTCGTATGCCAATGACAATAACGGGGTAATTGTCCCCTATTTGGACTACGCAGATCCCAAGGATCCGAAAGAAGAAGATCGTATGCACTGGCAGCGGATATTGGTGGTAAAAGGATATCTCCCTGCAGGAAAAACGCCGAGTGGCGGCCAGGCAAATTATATACCGCATGGGCTTCGCTGCCCTGCCAACCCAAATGGCTATATGGCCGGGGAACGGCGGTCTGGTAATCCGGACGAACGATTTAAATACGGTACTCCGAACTACCTATATAATACGGCTTCGGGAACGCCGATGAGTCTTAGTAGTCGAGATCCCGTCCCGGTTCTTAGATTATCACAGTTAAGCAGCAGGAAGGCGATGTTCTTTGAAGGCAGAGAATACAAACCGTACAACCAGCCATACAGGTGTGATTATGTCGTAAATCCTGTTGCTGTCTTTTTCGATCCCGACGATGCGCGTTACAAAATAGCGGACGACGTGCATAACGGCAGTTCGCATGTGCTTTTCTGGGATGGGCATATTGAAGCAATTTCGAAGGAAGATTTCAGGAAGAGAAAAGACGAAATCTGGAAGTATACCGACTGGCGAAACGAATAAGGGCTTATTCTCGTACTATTTTTAAACCAAAACGTAATTTCACAAGACTATATGACAGATCCCTCGACCCTCCTGCCTCGCCTTTATGGGCCAAACGTGTTGATTTCTGAATCCGGTGATGCCGTGAAGCGTCGCGGTGCCTCTGGAGACCTGCTGCTGGCTGTGTGGGCAATCATCGTTTTTACAATTGGCCTGCTGCCTGGAGTATCCGTGGCTGCCGAAACGCCCGATCCCGCTCCGAACGAAAAAGAGATCGTCCTGGGCATCAGTTTCCATGCCGGGGCGAACCGGGATGCGGAATTCCAGAAATTCAGCGAGTTGAAGCGTTTCTACGAGGACAACGGAATCCGGGCCGCGCTCCTGGACGAAAAACTGATCTCAGTGGGGAGGCAAGGCACCATCCTCGCGCACTATGATCCGGCCAAATTGCTTGCCGAGTATAAGAAGTATCATGTGATCATGGTCACGGCCCGGCACGAAGGAACATCCCATGTCCCGGCGTGGAGGGAAATTGGAAAACGGCTTGGGGAAGTCCTGGTACAGTATGTTTCGGAGGGGGGAAGTGTGCTGTTCCTGCCGGAATCTGTCCGGTATCAGAATACTGATGAGGAGAATTTCTACAACCTGATCTATGAACCGTTCGGGTTTCAACAACTTTCGGAGGGCATTTTTGACACGACCAGGCAAATCGAGCGCGAGGTCAAGGCGGGACCTAAACACACCTTTTTTTATACTGGCAATATCCAAGAACATGAAGCTACGAAGGGGGTAACATCCCTGTGGTTGCCTAAAACCCATTTTTATCCGAACTCCGGAGTTCCGGCGATGAAGTATTCCCCGGACTGGACCGTACTTGTGCGGGGTGAGAAAAGTGCGCGGAGCTATCAAAGCTTAATCCATGAGAACATTCTTCGCGTGGATCTCCCCGGCAGCTATGAGTCGGAGCCGCCGATCTTCGCGGTGAGGGAGTTCGGCAAAGGCCGCGTGGCCTGTCTGCCTATTGCCCGGCTTCATACCGGCCTCAATTATGGAAATCCCTACTGGCCGCATATCGTCGAGACCAAAGGCGATCCGGATTCCGGGAGAGGAAGCGATGGAATGAAACTCCTGGCTGGAACGGTGCGGTGGCTGGGAGATAAGGCGGTGGAAAATCCCGAGTTGGGAACCCTCCCGGAATTTCATTATCAGCCGGTTACGTTTCCCGAATCGGTGGAATGGGACTCCAAAAAGTTTCAGGTCCGGCGGAAAGCGGATCCCAATAAAAAACCGGCAACCGGGATCATCGGATTGCGCAGCAGCTATTCAGACGGAAAGGGAACCGTAGCGGAATATGTCGAAGCAGCCAGGAAGGCCGGATTGTCTTTCATCGTGTTTACGGACCCGCTGGAAATGCTGACGAGGGAAAAATTGGCGGCTCTGATCAAGGACTGCCGGGAAGCCTCCGGCCCGGATTTTTACGCCTGTCCCGGTATCGAATTTACGTGTGGAGCCGGGATTCGCTGGATTTCCTACGGGGAGAAGGTGGCATGGCCGGAATCGTTTAAGCAGAAGGGATTCACCTATGAAATGTGGGACGGAAAAGTCGTCAAACAGTTTGGGAGATATCGGAACCAATGCGATTTTTATCCCGCTGCCGTTGTGGATTATGGACAGATGCGGGAGCAAGGGGCGAGTCCGGAAAATATGTGGTGGTTCAACGCGGTGATCCCCTATGCCTACGAAGGCGACAAGCTTCTGGCGGATAATACGGACGATATGCGCTTCGCCCTGCGTGATTTGCGATATTTCATGCCGATCAGCTTCACACGGATCAAATCCCCAAAGGATGTCGCGCTCGCTGCAAAAACAGCCCGCACCGTCGTGCCAGACTTTTCGGACGTGCAACAATTGCTGAACCAAAGAGGAGGAGGGAGGCTTTACGGCAAATCCGTACAGGCGAAAACGTATGTTGCCTACGGAGGCGATGTCTCGGTGAGCTATGATGTCATCAACTCGCAGATGGGGGAGAATTTTCGGGTCACACGCGGAGCGCAGCGCGCGCGGGCAACGGTCAGCGTATCCAGCCCCGCCGGAATCCGGGAGGCCATCATTTACGACGCCGATTACGGGGTGATCCGCCGGTTTGCGGGGAACGGGGAAAAGAAACTGACGCGGGAGATTGAGTTTGTTCATGACCGTCAGCATTGGCTGATCCTGGAAGTGATTGATGAAAACGGCGCCAAAGCCATTTCTCACTCCCTCCTGCTTTATTGCTACAAACAGGGACTTTACCGTTGCTCGGACAATTTAAATATCCTGGGGTCTCTGGGATTTCAATGGCATCCGGACCGGATGCAGATGTTCGATGCCGCCAAGCAGTTCACCAACGGCCGGCCGATGCAGGTCCAGGGATGGGATAACTCTCAAGTCGATCTTCCGCGACCGACGGCGAAGCTCCAGAACAGCGTGAACATAAAAGGGGTCGGGGAGTATCCGCCCCAGGGAAGAGTAGCGAGAGCCCGGATGAACGTTCATCTTGCGGGGCATAACATCCAGGTCGCGGATATGACGATCGACGATTTGGTCGTTCCGTTTCCATCACAGGAGAGGGCCCCCTCGGCGAACGGATACATCATGGCCCCGGTGGAGGAAAATCCGTATTTTACACGAACAGACCGCTTCATTGCTCCCGCAGATCGCATGGACTGGTATGTGGCTTGGGATCACCGACGTGTAACGGAGGCGGTGAAAGACTTCGAGGGGGGATATGTCTGGCACGAGGGAGAGTTTGTATTCAAGCAGGACGTGACGCTGGAGGGAAATGTTCCGATCCCCCTGGTCATGCTGGAAACACCCTTTGATCGCGAAAACCATGTCGGGACGACATTCGTCGTGAAAGATGCCGAAAACGGCGTTGTCCGAAAGGAAATCGGCAAGGACGAAAAGACACTTCGAGCCTCTGGACGGGTCGCGCCCGGAGGCTATGCGGCGCAAATGAACACACCGGTCGGGTATCTTGGGGTGATGGTTCCGGGGGACATGGACTTTTCCTATGACGTGTCGATCCCCGGCAGGCTTGTGCTGGGCATCGGACATGATGGGCAGAAAATCAAGGCGGGCACCAAGCTGAAATACGCTTTTGCGGTCGGAACCTTTGTTGATGCAAAGGAGGCCGGTCCGGAGCATTTGGAACATGTTTCCCAGGCCCTGAATCTGTCCGGCAAGGAGAATGGCTACCCGATCGACGTAAGAAAAGGGCGGTTGCTGAACAGTTCGTTTTTCTGCACGGTCGCGGCCGACGGGAAGGAGGCGGATTTCACGCTCGGTCCAAAAAAGGAAATCGGCATTGACCTGCCGATCAAAGTCTCCGGCCTGGAGGACAACGGCTGCGTGGCCGTCTTTTCCACCAAACGGAAATGGTTCCGGTTTGTCCCCGTGCTGGACGGAGCCGCTTTGTTCCAGGAGCCGATTGACGAGAAGAATGAGATCTGGGTCGGCAATGTGTTCGTAGCCGACAACAAGGACCTGAAGCTCACGCTGGTGAAAGACGGTATAGCTAAAAATCGGAAACCCTTTCTGGAAGTCCACAATCCGACGGACTCGCCTGTCACAGCCCGGATTACCTCCCCGCCGGGAACCCCGGAATTTGGAGGAAGTTCCCATGAAGTGGAGGTTCCGGTTGGAGACAGTGTCCGCGTCAATCTGACGCCTTCAGCGAAAAGCGAATGAAGTCACAAGTATTCACACAAAAATGAAACAACCCAATATCCTGCTGATCGTGACCGACCAGCATAGGCTTTCGGCCTTGGGATGCTACGGCCCCACGCAGTGCAGAACGCCGAACATTGACCGGATCGCACGGGAAGGGGTTCGTTTTGAGACCGCTTACACCACGGCACCTGTTTGCAGTCCCGCACGGGCGAGCATTATTACGGGACAATACCCAAGCCGGCACGGTGTCACGATGAATTGCGGGGGCATGGGCCCGGTTTGGAACATTCCTGATCATCCCCGGATGCTCTCCCGCCGATTGATCGGCCAAGGGTATCGATGCGGATACACGGGTAAATGGCATTTGTGTCCGGAGGTGGCCTGCACGGAGTGGTTCAACCAGAAAATCCCCCATCATGTGCCGTCCACTCTCGGCTTTGAGGGGCAGGATTTCATGGGGCACGGAGGGAGCGGTTTCAGATATGAAGAATACCGCTCCTACCTGAAGGAGGCGGGTCTGGAGTTCCAAGTCCGCGAGGGATCGGCAAATCCGGCCTCCAATGGATGGCCGCACTTTGGCGTGCTGGCCGGTCCGAAAGAGGGCACGGTGGATCACTTTCTGGTCGATCACACCCTTTCGTTGCTGGATCGTTACAAGGACGCCTCCGAGCCGTTTTTTATCTGGCACAATCACTGGGGACCTCATGAGCGCTACTACCCGGTGGAGGAATTTTTTGAGGGCTATCGGGACATGGAGATTCCCCCCTGGCCGAATTTTCACGTTGAGAAGGGATCGCTGGGGGAACAGCATCTGCCCCGTCTGCACCCCTCGGCTGAGAAAAGAGTGGATTGGAACTACTGGCAGCGGGCACTCCGCCATTACTACGCATTTACAACCCAGATCGACTTTGAAATCGGAAGACTCCTGAATCATCTGGAAAATACGGGGCAACTGGACGACACCATTATTATCTTTACCTCGGATCACGGTGAGACGCTTGGCAGCCACGGAGGAATGATCGACAAGGGCTACTCTCATTTTGAGGAAATCCAGCGTATCGGAATGATCATTCGCTACCCCGAGAAATACCTTCCCCCCGGAGTTCGTCCGGGGACGGTGAGAAAGGACGTGGTTTCGCTGTTGGATGTTTATCCGACCTGTCTCGATCTTGCGGGAGTTCCCGCAGAGGAGATCGACGCGGAGGGCCTATCCCTTCACTCCGGCACGCCTTTGTCGCGGGAGGAGGTGTTTGTGGAGTTTTTCGGTCTCGCGCTGCCGACCGTCATGGTGACCTGCCGACGGGGAAACTGGAAATACGGATGTAATCCCAATGCGACTGATGAACTCTACAATTTGCAGGACGACCCGCATGAAATGAGAAATCTCGTCCATCATCCCGAATATCGAACGATTCGCCGGGAGATGCTGGAACGGCTCGAATCCCACCTGCCCAAATTAGCGGCTCGCAACCGCAATTATACTCAAGCTCACGCTCTTTGATCGAAAATCCTTTTTCGAAGCAAGGCGTTTGCGAACCGATTCAGACACAAAAGGTAGTTTTATGAAGAACGAGGATTTGATGGCTTTTCTGCAGCCAACCCCGAATTGTTTTCACCCGACAGAATGGCGGGATGCGACGGAAACGATTCAGGATATTAGCAGCGATGAGGAAAAGCTGGTGATCCGGGCGGACTTTCCGGCGGGCCGGTATCGCGGGCGGATGGTCACCAGGCCGGGGGCTTTCGATATGCGGACAGCGATGATGGAAATGACGCGGGTGCCGGACGGAGCAGTCGTTCCCGTGGGTCCGATGGATCTGGATCATATCAACAAGATCATGGCCATTCCCATGGCGTTGGTGACGGTTAACGGACGTTTTCGTGGAGGGCTTTGGTTTTCGATGCCTGGACCGGAGAAAATCGCCGCGGGCGTGTTGACGGCGGATTTTGGATTTGAGCACGAAGGGGGAGTGCTGGAGCTGGAGCTGGTTTTGTCTCCACGGGATCGCGAACGATTGTCGTGGAATGATCTGGAATCGCTGGAACTCCATAAAGACGATCGGCGTACGGTGGAGTTGGCTCCGCGTTCTGATCAGCGTCCAAGGTTTTTTACCACAGGACTGGATAGAGAATCATTAGCTAAAAAATTACGGGCGCATCCGGGCTTTGTCGAGGCACGCGTGCAGTTGGATCCTCCGGTGAAGGAATGGAAATTATTTCACGGTCAAAACGATGGTGTTTTTGACCTGGCATGCTTGATCGGTTACGCCACCGGGGATGAGGAAGTATTATCCAAAGCGAAGCGGGCACTGGTGGACCTTTGCCAATTGGAAACCTGGAGCGGCCATCCGGATCCGTTGTTGATGGGAGGCGAGAACGACCGCGGGCTGGGATATAAGTTATCGGTAGCCGGAGTGGGATGGGAATTTCTCTGCGAGATGCTGGCAGAAGAAGAGCGGAAAACCGTTCTGAGCAAGGCGGAGGAATATCTCGGCAAAATGTATGATTTTACCGTGCTGCAGCGAGGTTACATGGGGTGCCCGACTCCGGATGAGCATTCGCTGGGTACCTGGTGGGGCGTTGGGATTGCCTGCATGGCATTTTATGATGAACTGCCCATTGCCCGGAAGGCATTGCCATTTTTCCATGCGTTGATGGTGGACGGCCTCGGTATGTTCCCCACCAGCGGAAAGTCTCCATGGGCGACGTTCCAACCTATCTGGCCCGTGCGGTATTTTGCGGCAGCGATCGAGTTTGGGGGGCGTATTCGCCAAGTGGATGAAAGTGCGTTTCTGGACAACCTGGCTCGTGCACTGCAGGCGAGTTTTCGTTCTCCCAACAGCCAGGAGATGCAGCGTGGGCTGCGAACAGTGGAACATCGTGTGTTGACCGCTTTTCTGCATGCATTTCATCCCAGCCCGGAAGTGCCTGCTATTTATACCGCCTTTGTGGAAGAAGAACGGCACCAGGCCGGCAAAGTGTATTGGGGGATGTTTGATTTGCTTTATGGGCCGACCGGGAAAGTCGAACCGGCGGAGTTTCCCAATGAGCCGTTTTTTGCGCGGGACGTGGGTGATGTGATTGTGACGGCCGGTCCGAAACGGGTAAATCTTCAGGTCAATGCGGGAAATCACAACGGTCCGAAATACAGTTTCCGGCTTCAACCTCACAATCGTGAACGTCAACGCTCACTTGGCGACTTCTTTCTCAACGTGGATGGGAGTCCTGTGATCATCAAGATCCAGGGAAGCTATGGGATCTTTAGCGCACAGCGGAATGTATTGTGTTTCGAAGACGGCTGCCTGGAGGGCGATGGACAATATTTGCACGGGGACATTCCGCCGGAACGCAGTAGTTTTCTGCGGCGGTATTGCTTGAGTGACCGATTTCTGTATGCCGATGTGAATTTCACTCAAGTTCTGCAATCGAAGCTGACGGTTCGTTATGCGCAGCGTGTTTACTTGGTGGACCGGAAAACGGGAGTGATTCTGATACGGGACATTTGGGAAACTGCTGACCCGCTGAGAGTGCGGACGCATTTGCATTGCTCCGGGCGTGTTACGGAACAGGGCCCGGGCCGGTATCGGTTAACAGGCGGGCAAGCGAACACGATTGCGGGGATCAAGTTTGGGGATATGGGACTGGCGGATGATGAGCATGGAGAGGTTCACGTGCAGGTGTTGGATGTATCGGGAGACTGGCGTGTTTGCGTGGAAGAGCCGTCTTGGTTTCCCGCTTATGTTTACGGGTTGAATGGCAAGGCCGGGCAGACGATTGAAACGGCCCGTTATCCGAAATTGCAGCGGTGGCGGCTGGAGTTAAACGATCGCGTGCGCAGCGGACATATCCTCTTCGCACTCATGCCCGATCCGGAAGACCTGGAGTTTGCCAATGGCCGCGTCAACTTGCCCGAGGGGGCAAGCTTTTTCCTGGGGGGTGACATTGAGCACGGAAATTGGCACTGCACGGCGGAAGCAGTTGCCACGGATGAAAATAGCATCATGGCGTTGGGAGTGACCCGGTGGAATTGCGGCGAGCGGGAAATGACGTTCCGGGTTCCGGTGGATATTTGCACCGAGGGAAATTCGGGAGTTATTTATTCGCCTGCAAAAAATCCGGTTCTTTCGGCTTCAGGGTTTGACATCGTAGCGACGAGGGAAGTGGCAAACCCATCGCGCTCGCTCTTTACCAGCGAGCTGAACTTTCAACCTGCCGTATGAAGCCTTCGAGTGATTTTATGAATAAGCGTCCCAATGTCGTTCTGGTTTGCGTCGATCAATGGCGCGGAGATTGTCTCGGTGTCGAGGGACACCCGTGTGTCGATACGCCGTATCTTGACCAGTTTGCATCGAACGGGAGCCTGTTCCGGCGGGCCTATACGGCGACGCCAACGTGTATCCCGGCTCGTGCTTCGCTTTACACCGGGCTGAGCCAGCGCACCCACGGGCGGGTGGGCTATCAGGATGGCGTCCCGTGGAATTATCCGGTGACCATGGCTTCGACCTTTCGTGATCAGGGTTACCAGACCCACTGCGTGGGAAAAATGCATGTGCATCCGGCGCGCAGCCGCATGGGATTTGACAGCATCGATTTGCACGACGGTTATTTACACTTTGGCCGTAGCCGGTCGCTGGGCGATCCGGCCGAGACCGACGATTACCTCACCTGGCTGCGGCAGCGCGAGGGGTCGCAATCGGATTACCTGGATCAGGGGACGCACTGCAATGGCTATACGCCGCATCCGTGGGACAAGGAAGAAGCACTTCATCCGTCGGCGTGGATCACCACGGCCGGGGCGGACTTTCTCCGCCGCAGGGACCCCAATCATCCGTTTTTCCTGATGTTGTCCTTTCATCGGCCGCATCCTCCGTTGGACCCGCCCGAATGGGCCTACCGGCAGTATCTGGAGCAGGAGATCCCGGCACCGTATGCTGGCGATTGGGTGGATGAGGTGTTTGGCGAATCTTTTACGCCGGATGAATGCATGCAGGGAACCAGGAAATGGCCAGCGGATAGAATCCGGCGCGCACGGGCGGCCTACTACGCTCAGATGACATTTATCGACCATCAGATTTGCCGATTTTGGGAGCTGCTTGGGGAGTATGGTCACGGCGGAAATACGATCCTTTGTTTTGTTTCGGATCACGGCGACATGCTCGGGGATCACCATTTGTATTCCAAATGGGTTTCGTATGAAGGATCAACCCGCGTCCCTTTGTTTTTTGCGAGCCCGGGAAGCGATCTCATTCCGCGCAACGTGAGAGATGAGCAACATGTGGTCGAGTTGCGCGATGTCATGCCGACACTGCTCGATGCGGCGGGGCTGGAAATTCCCGATTCGGTGGAAGGAAAGAGCCTGCTTCCGCTCATGCGGGGGGAAACCGTCCCATGGCGTGATTATCTCCACGGTGAACACATTGCAAACATTGCGGGCATTGAGTCCATGCATTACATCGTCACCTCCGGCTGGAAATACATCTGGCATTCCGGCACGGGCCGGGAGCAATTGTTCCACCTCGCCGAGGACCCGAACGAATTGCGCGATCTCGTGCAGGAACCGGCGTGCGCCGAAAAAATCGTCGAGCTTCGAGGCCATCTGATCTTGGAACTTCAGGACCGGGAAGAGGGATTTGTTCAGGCCAACGAACTGGTTCCGGGGAGGAAGGTGCGGCCGGTGCTTTCCCACATTGCCAACTCATTTTGACGCATATGACACCTATATTGGATAGAAGCAAACTGAAGGAGGGGCCGGTTTCCGCGGCGCAGGATGAAGAACTTTCCATAAAGCAACGGGCTGAGGCTTTTCTGCGGCGGGCTGCTACTATGGCGAGGCCGTGGTATGATGATTGCGGTCGGTGGACCGGGCCGGGCAAACCCCGGCATGCGCGGGAACGTTATTGGCTGGCTCCTGCCTTCTTCCGAAACGAGGAAAACGCGCTGGGCAATGCGGTGGTGCGCATGGCGGAGGTGGAGCAATATCCATCCGGGCGATTCAATATTTTTTCCACCAATATTGCCGTTTCGCTCCTGGTTCAGGAGGGCGATTATCTGGAGCCGGATGTTCACACGGAACTGAGTGCCATTGCGCGGGAAGGGTTGGGTTTCCAGGCCGCCAACCGGCAGCCGGATTACCAGTTTCACGGCTACAATGACAATATGCCAGCCAAGGCCACGATGGGGCTGATTCTGGGAGGCGAGTTACTGGGGATGCCGGATGCCGTGGAGCATGGCATCTGGAACCTGAAACAACTACGCGCCATGCTGACGCGGAGGGGCATCAACAGCGAGTTCAATTCTCCGACGTATTCACCGCTGACCATCCGAGCTATCAGCGAGATTGCCGAGTTTGCGAAAGACGACGAGGCGCGGGAACTGGCCTTGGGCATTGAGGAACGCTTGTGGATTGACTTGGCGGCGCGGTTTCACCCGGAGTTGGGAGTGTTATGCGGGCCGGGAGCGCGCAGCTACACGGCGGACAGCCTGGCGCATCTAAGCTGTGCGGCCATGTTGTTCTGGTTTGTGCTGGGAGACCGGGCGCGGCCTTCGCCGATGCTGTTATTTGATCCGGAATGCGATCTGGTGCTGCATTATCGCGGTTCGCCTACGTTTAACATTGCGCAGACGGCTTATCTGGCCACGGGGCATTATCATATACCGGATGCCGCATGGCGGCTGCTGGAAAACAAACCGTATCCGTTTCGGGCAAGGGCGACTTTTGAAACAGGGCATCGCACGGAAACCTTTCTCGCTTCCGCCAGCTCCATCGAGACGTATCTGGAATCGGATTTTGGCCTGGGCTGCGCATCATCTCCCTATGTGCAGGGAATGACGAATTCGGGCAGCCTGTGTTATCAGGTGACTTATGGGAGAACCCCGAAGGTGGAGACCCATCGGGATATTGGCACGGTTTTCCACAAGATGCTGTGCGGAGATGAGCCGGGGCTCCAGGGGGAAGATCCTCCGTATCGCGGAGAAGCGTCTTATCTGCCGACCTGGGGGCGTTCGTTGACGATTCCAGCCGGACGAACCGCGCTGGTGTTGACCCGCCCGCATACGGAACTGGCGGATCGTGAAATCAGCCAACTGAACGACGCGGTGATCTTTTCCGCGCATTGGGGCGGCGCGGATGAAGTGATGATTGGAGGAGAGGCCAGACCGGACTGGAGCGGAAGCGCGCAACATGGGGAATGGATTGTCTGCCGCCGGGGACGCCTGCTCATCGGTTTGCGGCCCCTGGCTTACAGCCGCGACTTTGGAAAACCGGCCATCACCTTGCGGCGGAATGAAAATTACGAATGGTTGAATATGGGTTTGTATGAGGGAGTTGCCCGCAAGCTGTCCAAAGAGGAATTATCCCTGTGCTTTGGCGGGTTTGTGGCGGAACATGCGAGCGTGGACGATTATCCTTCGCTGGAGGCATTCGCGGAGTTTCTGGCACAAGCTGAGTTCGGAGATTACTTCTGGTTCACGAGGCGGGTTCGCTATCTTCGGAAGGGATTGGATATGGAAGTGTCCTGGGACCCCTGCGCCTCGCAGCCGCGGTATGCGACGATCAACGGGCGGTTGTTGGAAACACCCATGATCGAAATCGACGGAGTTTCTTCCGAAGAGATTCCCTTCATAAATCAGCCTGCCGAATCCATGCCTCTGTTTTTTCCGTGGGAGGATTTCAAGCTGGCCTGGGATCTTCCCGCTCCTCCTCTGTGGGCGATAGGGGATCGGGGATAGCGGAGTTTTAACCGCAGATTTTTCATGAATTCCGGCGAAAAAAAATCAAGTCCCGCGGATATCGCAAAAGTCGATCCCAATTTTGCCATTGGCACCGTCGGGCAGCGGTTGCTTTGGCGGGATGCCGGCGCTTTTCCCGTGAAAGGCCAGGCGTGGCCATCGGAATCGGACCGCTGGACGAGATTGCCACGCCGGATGCAGGATCGCCTCCGCCCACCCGTCTGGCGGTTGAGCCGATGCTCCGCCGGATGTTACCTGGAATTTGAATCGGATTCGCCGGAACTGGCGGTGCGATGGACGGTGGGCTGGGACAGCCTGGCCAGGGACCACATGCCGGCGACCGGAGCCAGCGGGCTGGACCTTTACGAATGGGGTGGAAGCCGGTGGAGATGGGCGGCGACGGGACGGCTTGGCCTCGATGGGGGAAGGCGTTTTGAAACAACCTTCTTTGAAAAACGGGACCACTGCCTTCGGCGTTTCCGCCTCTATCTGCCTCTCTATAATTCGCTGGATCAACTGGAACTGGGGGTGGAGCATGGCAGCGAACTTCGTCCGCTCGGAGGAAGCCGGAGGTTTGTCTGTGTCTATGGGACTTCCATTGTGCAGGGTGCTTGCGCATCTCGTCCCGGAATGGCTTATCCCGCTATTATGGGGCGGGACTTGGCGATTCCGGTGGTGAACCTGGGCTTTTCAGGAAACGCCTTTGCGGAACGGGAGATCGCGGAACTATTGGCAGAGCTTCGCCCCGAAGCATTTGTCATTGATTGCCTGCCCAATATACAGCCCGACGGAAGTGAGGAGGTTCTGCGCTGTTTTCTGGAAGCACTGGCACGATACGGATGCCGATCGCCCTTGCTGTTTGTCGATTTTCCGAACTCGCCGAAAGCCTCGATATGGCCGGAATCTCTGATCCGGAGAGAAAAAGTGCGCCGGGCGGCAAGAAATGCCTTTGATGAAACGCGCGGGGATCTGCCGTGGCACTGGCTCGCCGGAGAACAGCTGCTAGGGGATGATTTTGAAGCCACCGTGGATGGAGTTCACCCAACGGACCTTGGATTTCAAAGGATGGCAGCCGGGATTGGAGAGGCACTGAAACGAGCCATGAACTCCATGAAAGACGAAGAACTTGTCTGTAAATAAATATGAAGACCTTTCAAAGATTAAAGCACCCTCTGGCCATTACAATGTGGGATTTTTCCTGGCTGGAACGACGCTGGCCCGGAGCCGGATATGAAGACTGGGACAAAGCTCTCGATGAACTCGTCGAGCGCGGCTACGACGCGGTTCGCATCGACGCCTATCCGCACCTGATTGCCGTCGATCCTGATCGGGAATGGGAAATCGTCCCGGTCTGGAATCAACAGGTATGGGGAGCACCCGCGACGGTTCGGGTGACTGTGCGGAAGCCGCTACTGGAGTTTCTCGCCAAATGCGCCGAGCGCAACGTGAAGGTCGGGCTTTCGACCTGGTTCCGGCAGGACGCCGGGAATGTTCGCATGCAGATCGTCACGCCGGAACAACATGCGGATGCCTGGCGGCGGACTCTGGATATCATCGACGCCGAAGGCTTGCTTGAGACGATTCTCTACGTGGACTTGTGCAATGAATGGACGCATTCCTGGTGGGCACCGATTTTTCACAACCCCCGTCCTGATGGTCCGGGAGTCTGGGATTCTCCAGCCTCCATGGCCTGGATGCGCAGGGCAATCGAAGTGTTGAGGGGGCATTATCCTCAGATGCCGATGGCATTTTCATTCAATACCCGTCATGCCCGACTCAAAGAAGTCGAATTGGATTTCATGGACTTTCTCGAACCGCACATCTGGTTTGCGAGCGGCACCGTGGGGGATTTTTATGCGCGGGTCGGTTATCAGTATGAACCTTTCGAGCCTCGCGGCTATGAGAATCTTGTCCGCTATGGAGAATCGACCTACCGCGCCAACCCGGAGCATTGGCTGAACATCCTCCGTTCCACAATCAATCTTGCAGCGGAAGCTTCCCGCAAGTGGCGGCGTCCGCTCATTACCACCGAATCCTGGAGCGTGGTGGACTACAAGGACTGGCCCGGGCTGGATTGGGGCTGGGTCAAGGAAGGGTGCCAGGTGGGAGTCGAGACCGCCCTGGCCACGGGGTGCTGGGCTTCGCTGTGCACCAGCAATTTCTGCGGTCCACAGTTTCATGGCATGTGGGGGGATGTGGCATGGCATCAACGCCTGACCGGACTCATTCATCAATCGAACCTCCCTGATTAAACTTTATGAACTCAACAAATCTGCCCACGAACTTATTGGACAATACCGAACAACAGACAATACCGCTTCCTTCGCCGGAGGGCGATGCAAGGGTGCTTGCCACGAAAGAGCGTTGCAATGCCTTTTTGCGTCGCGCGGCCCAGATGGCTCGCTCCTGGTTTGATGATTCTGGCACCTGGATACTGTCCGGCTATGTCCCTCTGGCGAAGGAGAATTACTGGCTGGCGCCGGCTTTTTTCAGGGACGGAGCACATGCTCTTGGCAATGGGGTGATCCGGTCCGTGGAGGTGACCCGATATGCCTCGGTGCGGTATAATGCTTTCATCAGCAATATTGCGGCCTCGCTGCTGGTTCAGGAGGCTGAACATCTGGCCCCCGATGTGCGCGAGGAATTGAAAACCATTGTGCGTGAAGGCTCGGGGTTCAAACCCGGAAACCGGCAACAAGATATGCAATTTCACGGGTTCAACGACAACGTGCCGGCCAAGGCCTCAATGGGGCTGATTCTTGGCGGCGAATTGCTGGAGATGCCGGATGCGGTGGAATATGGCATTTGGAACCTGAAGCAACTGCGGGCGATGCTGACGCGACGGGGAATCAACAGCGAATACAATTCGCCGACGTATTCGCCCCTGACCATCCGGGCCATCAGCGAGATTGCCGAGTTTGCGAAAAACGAGGAGGCAAGGGAATTGGCATTGGGCATCGAAGCGCGCTTATGGATCGATCTGGCGGCGCGATTTCATCCGGAGTTGGGAGTGCTGTGCGGACCGGGAGGGCGTTGCTACACGGTGGATAATCTGGCGCATATGAGTTGCGCAGCCATGCTGTTCGGGTTCGTTCTGGGAGACCAGGCGCGGCCTTCGCCGATGTTAATGTTTGATCCGGAATGCGATCTGGTGCTGCATCGTCGCGGTTCGCGGCCCTTTAATATTGCTCAGGCGGCTTATCTGGCCACGGGGCATTATCATATACCGGATGCCGCATGGCGGTTGCTGGAGCGGAAGAACTATCCCTTCCAGGCCAAAGCGACCTTTGAGATCAGCCATCGCTCGCTGACTTCCCCCGCATCCGCGGGGTCCATCGAGACCTGGCTGGAAGCGGATTTTGGCTTGGGCTGCGCCTCGCTTCCCTATTCGCAGGGAATGGCTTCGAGCAGCCTGTGCTATCAGGTGACTTATGGGAGAACCCCGCAGGTGGAGACCCATCGGGATGTTGGCACGGTTTTCCACAAGATGCTGTGCGGAGACGAGCCGGGAATGATGGGGGAATATCCTCCGTATCGCGGAGAAATGCAATATCTGGCGACCTGGGGACGCTCCGTGACGCTGCCTGCCGGACGAACCGCGCTGGTGCTGACCCACCCGCACATGGAACTGGCGGACCGTGAAATCAGCAAGCTGAGCGACGCGGTGATCTTTTCCGCGCATTGGGGCGGAGCGGACGAAGTCATGGTCGGAGGGAAAAGTCGCCCGGATTGGAGCGGAACCGCGCAACCCGGCGAATGGATCGCCTGCCGCCGGGGACGCCTGCTTATCGCTTTGCGACCAATGGCTTACAGCCACCATTTTGGCAAGGCGGCCATCACCTTGCGGAAGAATGAAAACTACGAATGGCTGGAGATGGGCTTGTATGAAGGAGCTGCCCGGAAGTTGACCAAGGACGAATTGTCCCTATGCTTTGGCGGGTTTGTAGCGGAACATGCAAGCGTGGACGATCATCCCTCGCTGGAGGCGTTTGCGGAATCCCTGAGACAAGCCGAATTCAGGGATTACTTCTGGAACACACGGCGGGTCTGCTATTCCCGGCCGGGACTGGAACTGGTGGGGTCGTGGGACCCCTGCACCTTGCTGCCGCGCTATGCGACGATCAATGGGCGGCTGCTGGAAACGCCGATGGTCGAGATCGACGGAGTTTCCCCCGAGGAAATTCCCTTTGTCGGGCAGGCTGCGGAATCCGATCCGCTGTTTTTTCCATGGCAGGATTTCACCCTGGGGTGGGAAGACCCGGGGAAGCCTTGGGATGAAGTCCCCTGGGCGATTGGAGACAAGGGGTAATCGTGAATTTCATCTTCTTTAATCCCGACCAGATGCGGGCCGAATCGCTGGGTTGCTATGGCCATTCTTCGGTCCCAACGCCGCATCTGGATCGCCTTGCCGCCGAGGGAAGCCGTTTCGACCAGTGTCATATCCAGCACCCCGTATGCTCTCCCTCGCGGTGCTCGTTCATGACGGGATGGTATCCCCATGTCAGGGGACACCGTTCCTTATGGCATTTGCTTCAGCCTGAAGAACCCAACCTCCTGCGTTATCTCAAACAGGCCGGTTATGATGTCCGGATGTGGGGGAAAAACGATCTTTTTTCCCCGCGTGCGCTTGCCGACAGCGTGACCGGACATGACGCGGTTAAAGGGGCGGTGTGTGGTCCCAATCCTTTTCCTGTTGATGACCCCCGCTATTATAGTTTTCTCTACGATCCCTTTCTCGGCGACCCGGACGAGCATTCCGACTATCGGCGGGTTGCGAGTGCCATCGAATACCTGCAATCCAATCCCAAAGGTCCGTTCGCATTGTATCTCCCGCTGATCATGCCCCATGCCCCTTATAGTGCCCCCCAACCCTGGCACGACATGATGGACCCCGATTCCCTGCCGCCACTGAAGCCATCCGGGCTTTCGGGAAAACCGGATTTTTACCATCTGATTCGCCGATACCGCCGTCTCGACGAAGTGGGCGAGGATCACTTGCGAAAAATCCATGCCGTGTATTTGGGTATGATCGGCTTTGTCGATCATCTGCTGGGGCTGCTGATCGAGGCTGTTGAAGCCAGTGGTCATGCCGAAGATACGGCAATTGTTGTGTTTTCCGACCATGGCGATTGGGCGGGAGATTATGGATTGGTCGAGAAATGGAGCAATGGATTGGACGATTGTCTGACCCGGGTTCCGCTGATTTTCCGCGTTCCCGGAGCACCTTCCGGACAGGTCTTCCGTGAACCGGTGGAACTTCAGGACTTCATGGCCACGGTCCTTGATCTGGCGGGTATCGAACCGGAACACGCCCACTTCTCGCAGTCTTTGACACCGCAGATTCTCGAAGGGAAACCCGGCGACCCAGACCGCGCGGTATTTGCCGAGGGAGGGTATGCCCCACACGATGCTCATGCTATGGAAGGACGTCCCGAAAGAGATGAAGCGGCGGCCCAACCCGGACACATCTATTATCCCAAACTTCTTCAGGCAATCGAGCGTCCGGAATCAGCCTGTCGTGCCACCATGATTCGGACCATGGACCATAAGCTTGTTTATCGGCCCGGCGGAGTTCATGAGTTCTACGACCTGCGCACCGACCCCGGCGAATGCAATAACCTCTACGGCCAGCCCGAAACCGGGGAAATCACTCAATGTCTTGAGCGGCGCATGCTGGATTGGCTGATCCAGACCAGCGACATCGTTCCCAAGCATGAAGACCCACGAGGCCACTGATTGATCATTTCATTAGGAATAAGCTATGCCTTTTGTCTTTCGATCCATCTACTTCGACGACCCTCCGATGCCGGGCCGGGTGTTGGATATCTTTCCGGCGGATGGCACCGCCCAAGACCTCGCCTTTTTCTTTGTGCATGGCGGAGGATGGCAGGGGGGCTCACGAATAGCCATGCATTGCCTCATGCGGGAATGCGGGTACCGAGGCTACGAATCGGCTGGCACCGACTACCGACTGAAACCCGGCGGACTGTCTGACCAAATGGAGGACATCCGCACCGGGCTGCGGCTCTTCTTGGATGATCGCGCCGCCCACGGAAAAAGCCGCAAGGTGTTTCTCTTCGGCAGTTCGGCCGGAGGCCATCTCGCGTTGATGACCGCGCTGGCTCCGTGGGAAAAGGGGGATGATCTGCGGGCGTGCATTGCGGGTGTGGCCGTGCAGGCCCCGGCTGTTACGTTTGAACCGTGGCCGGATATTTTTCCGCACTCATGGGGGCGCATGCAAAATGCCGTTGGCGCGTCTTATAACGAAGCTCCGGAGTTGTTCAGGCAGGCTTCGCCCATGCATCATATTCATTCCGCCATGCCACCCATCCTGATCCTGCACGCGGAGAACGAATACATATTTCCACTCGATATTGCCGAGGAGTTCCAATGTCAGGCTGCGTCCGTCGGGGGGCGCGTCACCATCAGGCAATATTCCAAAGTCGAGCATGGGTTTCTCTACTCACTGGACCGCTGGCAACAACGCCAGGCCTTTGAGGACATGATGGAATTCGCCTCATCGCTTTGATGAAGGTATCGGCTGGAAATCCTACTTAACATAAGACACCTGATGAATCAGAAGAAAATCCGTTTTGCCATCATCGGATCCGGTTTGATGGCCCGTCAGTCGCACATCCCCAATCTTCTCCAAATGGAGGAAGCCGAACTGGTTCTCTGTTGCGACACCGATGAAACCAGTCTGGCCGAATGCCGCAAACTGGCTCCGGAAGTTCGCACCTGCACGGACTTCCGCGAAGCCATCAACGATCCCGAGGTGGATGCAATAGTCCTCGCCACCACCGAGCATTTCCGCCTCCCGCCGATTGAGCAGGCCATTCGTGTTAACAAGCCGGTTTACACCGAGAAGCCGCTGGCAAAGAACCTGGAGGAAGCCTACCGCATTCGCGATTTGGTCGAGGATGCCGGATTGCCCTTTTGCGTCGGACATAACCGCCGCTGTTCCCCTGCGCTGGTGGAAGCACAACAGCTCTTTTCCACTCATATGAATCAGCCCAAACCCTGTTCCTGGCGGTTTCGCAGAGAGGGGCTTCCAGCGAGTCTCGAACAGGAGAATGCCTTTCGTTCAATAGCCATTCACATCAATGACGATTGGTGGAGTTGGAAACCCGTGCATGTGCAGGAGCAGAATGCGGAGATCGGTCTTTTGCTTTCGGAAAACACCCATTTTGCCGATGTTGCATGCTGGTTCATCCAGAGCGAGCCTGTGGCCGTGACGACAACCTTCACCGGGTTGACGCTGCATCAGGTGGCGATTGAGTTTGAAGGCGGACACCTGGCGACCATTCATTCCAGTGCACACGGTTCCTTCGGAGCCCCCAAGGAGCTTTACATTGCATCGGGCCGGGGAGCGACCATTACGGTCGATCACATGCTTGAAGTACGCACCGCGGGGATTGAAGGAGCACCGCTCATCAAAACCTATCCGATGGTTAATGACCGGCATCCGCAAGTCGGAACGGAAGGCGGCTTGCACGGCTGGCTCAAGAAAAAGGAAGCGGCCTGCACGGATGCTACCCTGCGGAACGATCCCGCACTTCAATTCACGGCGGACCCCGACAAGGGACACAAACGAATGCTGAGAGAATTTGTGAGAGAAATCCGCGGCGAACGCGCACCGGTGAGTCCGGCTGGTGATGCGGTCCGGGCACTGGAAATCTGTATGGCCTCTGTCCACTCCAAGCGTGAAGGTCGTCGCGTTAGTCTATGCGAACTTGCCTTATAACATGGTGTAGATCGGCTCTCCGGGAATAGGTATTCTGGTGGGGATTATTACTGCATCCATTGGATGCCCCGGCGATGCATCGTATTTAAGAGGGAAGTTTGGCCATCGAATGGAATACGCTGAAATCCGGAACGTCTGGCATGGCAAGAGCCAGCCCTCCGTCCGGAGGGCAGAGTGTATCCGGGCTTTCCTCTTGATTTTTACTATTTTTGCAAGGGCAAACTGCTTCCGGAAAGCACTGACGATTTTCATTATCAGGGCTTTCGGTCAGCATTTTGGTTATTTTCGGTACATGGAAGAATTTTCAAATGCGGTGAATGGCTGTTGTGGCCATCATCACCCGATGCGGGCTTGCGTTCAAAGGCCAAGGAGTAATGGCGAAGTGCTGAACCACTGTCTGCAAAAGGAATGAATTTTTTGTCTGAGAAGTAAGGTTGCGCTCATGCGGGCGCAGGGGAAAGGGACATTTGCGCTATTACTCATGTCGTGCGCATCGACATGGAGTATAAAAACATCATAGGTGCAGAAATCAGGAGACTCAGAAATGGCTTAGGGATGAGCCAGTCAGAGTTTGCGGTTCAACTACAACTTGCAGGCTTCGATGTGGATCGGAGCCAGGTTTCTAAAATGGAGTGCCGACTGGTCCATATTAGCGATTATGAGCAAGTCTATCTGGCAGAAGTCCTGAAGGTCTCGGTTGCAGACCTTTTTCCGCCCGAGAGTTCCCTGAAGCCTGCTCAAGTTTGCGTGCCAGAGGCGATGAAGCGATATCGGAAGGCACATCCCGGAATGAAAGAGCGAGAGCAAAGCTAAGTTTACTCAAAAGCGGATCATTAGGCTATGCGGAGTCTGTTGTAAAAATTGGATTCCATTGATCCGGGAGAAGAGAGCGAAAGCTCTGCCTCCTCTCCAGTCGGGCTGTTCTCGCCTGCTATCGGTCACACCCGGTCCGCTTCGATAGGCCACGACTGGAATTACCTCACCAGCTTTGTTGGTGAAACTCTGCTTCGCGTGTCCCTGTTTGAGGACGTCCATCGTCTAGCCAATTCACAAACAGGGACTGTGGACCTGCGCTTTAGTGGAGCCTTGATGCTGTTTATGCCATTGCCACCGAACACGTGCTGCCAACGCGGCGCGCGGCCTTTTCTTCGATACCCGGGGTTTCCTCTTCAGTTTCACTTGCCGTTGTAGGGGCCTGGTCTCTGGTAAGATCGAGTTCCTCTACGATCTCCTGCTGTCGTTTCTGGGAGGCGGTCAGCTTTTCTTCGTGCTCAAAGGGATTTTCCAGTTGCGCCTTCAGATCCTCTCTACGACGCCGGTACTGGGCAAGGTCGTCTTTTCGGTTCCTGTGGTCTGCGGCAATCGATTCGATGGTATTTTCAATCGACGAGATGGTACCGACGGCACTCTCACTCAGGCGGGCAGCATATTCCCTCCCTTTTCCGTGAACGCGGACGGTCACACTATCATCCGTTCGTTGAATGGAAACGGGGAATCCGGCAATCATGCCGATACGGGGCGTTGATTTAAAGGGATTAAGCTTGGAAGCCATCGCGATCAGTTCACTCCCCGCCTCTTTCCTGCTGGTGAAGGTGACACCATTGACTTGCATTGAAAAGAGATCTCCCCTGGTCGGGGTGCGCACAGACAGATCGGTCTCAAGATCGGCAATGTCCTTTTCGCAACGTCGAATGTTTTCCGTAAGGTTTCGGAGCCCGTAGCGCATTTTGAAGTGGCTGTCGGTATATTGGCGTTTCAGTCTCGTGAGTCGCATAACCTCGGCGTCTACGGAGGCTTTCTCGATCACCAGCGGATTTCCCGAAGCAATCGCTTTGACTTCCGCATAGGTTAAGGCTGCCGCGTCCACATCTTCAGCCCGCCGCACGGTGGCATCTCCCGTCATAATCTGGGAGATGAAGCGGCACTTGGTTTCCAGCGTTTGCCACATATAGGCATCGAAACTTCCTTCGGTAACGTAGCGGAAGATTTTGACAGACTCGTTCTGGTTGCCTTGCCGGAGAATCCGTCCCTCGCGTTGCTCAATGTCGGCTGGCCGCCACGGGGCATCGAGATGATGAAGGGCAATCAGACGTTTCTGGACATTCGTACCCTCCCCCATTTTCAGGGTGCTGCCGATCAGGACACGAACATTGCCTTCCCTGACCGATTTGAAGAGAGCGGCTTTGGAGAGGTCATCATCGTAGTCCTGAACAAAGGCGATCTCGTTCTCCGGGATGCCATGCTGTACCAGTTTGTCGCGAAGGTCGGTATAGACGGAAAACTTCTCCCGATTGGCAGATGGCGTGGAGAGGTCGCAGAAAATCATCTGCGTTCCTTTGGTGGGAGTGGCATCCTGCCAGATGCGGTAAACCTTCTCCACGGCGAGATTGATCTTGGAATCGGGAGCTTCGCGCACATCGGGAAGCACCAGCCGCAAGTCCAAAGCGGCTTTTCGGCCCTCGGTCGTGATGTTGAGCATGTTATCCACATCAGGGCGCACCGATCCGTTTTTAATGGCTTCCGTCCGTTTGACCAGTGAATCGACGAAGGCTTTGAGCGCGGGCGTTGTGGGTGCGCTGACCGTGACGGGACGGCCCTGGTCGAGCTTTGGAATGGGGAGCTTTAAGGATTCGGCGGTTTGAACATCGGCCACCTGCCGGAACTGCTGCATGAGTTCGGGAATGTTGATAAACCGGGCGAACCGGGTCTGGAGACGGTAGCCACTTCCGTTGGGACTGAGTTCCATCGCCGAGACGGTTTCCCCAAAGGTTCCGGCCCATGAATCGAAATGTTGCAGGCAACGCCGCTGAAGGGATTGGGGCTGGAGGTAGCGTTGCATCGTGTACATCTCCGCCATCGTGTTGGAGATAGGGGTTCCGGTGGCAAAGACCACGCCCCCGCCGCCATTCTTCTCCTGAATCATCCGAATTTTCACGAACATATCGAACGCGCGATTGGAGGCCGTTTGCGGGAGGCCCGCGACGCGGGTCATCTTGGTCACGTAAAACAAGTTCTTAAATTTATGGGCTTCGTCGATGAAAAGTCTGTCTACGCCGAGTTCCTCGAAGGTTAGGGTGTTGTCCTTCTTTTCAACGTCGGCCAGATTCTCCAGCTTGGTTGTGAGCCGCTTTTTGGTCCTCTCCAGGTCTTTGACCGCCCGCGTGCCGACCTCGACGCTCTGTTTGCGGATGGCATTTTCCACTTCCCGGATTTGATCTTCGATGAGTTCCTTTAAGGTATCGGTGGAGATCGGGATCTTCTCGAAACTGGAATGGGTAACAATCACGGCATCCCAGATGCCGGTGGCAATCCGGCTGAAAAGCCGGGCGCGTCGGCTCGCTTCAAAGTCGTTCTTTCCGGCAACGAGAATATTGGCGGTCGGATAGAGGGCCAGGAGTTCGGTTGAGAACTGCTCCAGCATATGATTGGGGACGACGTACATCGGTTTGGTGGCAAGGCCCAGCCGTTTGAGTTCGATTCCTGCCGCCACCATAGTGAATGTTTTGCCTGCCCCAACCACGTGTGCCAGAAGGGTGTTATCGCTCTGGATAATCCGCCAGACGCCATCCTTCTGATGGGGTCGAAGGGTAACCTGCTGACTGCTGGAAGGGAGCGTGAGATGGTTCCCGTTAAAGACTCGTAACCGGGTATTGTTGAACTCGTCGTTGTAGAACCGGCACAACCGTTCACACCGTTCCTCGTCTTCCCATATCCATGTTTTGAAACGCTCTTTGATTTTTTCGAGGCGATCCCGCGCCGCTTCGGTTTCCTGGGCGTTCACTACACGGTTGTCGGACTGAGGAACTTTATCGTAAACGGTCGGTGTCCTGAGGTTGAGAGCGTCCTGAATCAGGTCGAGCGCAGGGTAACGCGATGTCCCCCATTCCACGGTATTGGAAACCTCGTTTCGTGCCTGATAATCCCCTTTCACATACCATGTTCCCAACTCCACAGAATGCGAAACGGTAACGCCGTGGCAATCAAGCAGGGAGCGGGCGAACCCTTCCACATCCGAAGCCGGTATCCAGGCGGCTCCGAGACGGGCATCCACTTCGCCGGGAGTCAGGTCAACGGGCTGGACCGCTTCAAGCGCGGCGACGTTCTGCTGGTATTGTGGATTGGCAATGGCGGCCGCTTTGGCGTCTTCGAGCTTTAAGCGGACATCTCCGGAGAGATACTGGTCGTCGGTTTCCCATTCTTCCGTTTGCGGATTACGGAAGATCATCCCTTCGAGTTCCGGCAGGAAAGATTCCAAAGGGCGTTTCAGGAGAGCCTCGATGCGCGAGAGATCGACCCGGCCTGTTTCGTTGAGGGTTAAAACCAATGCATCCTGAGCGGTCTCAGCCGATTCAGCGAGCTTTTGAGGCGCGATGGTCCGCTCATGGAAGATCGCCATCTTAGCGGCCCGCCTGGTCTCCTGATCGTAGTCCTCAAGGGAGCATAACAACGGAAGATCGGGATCGCCCCGGAACGCGCGGCGGTTTGCACTGTGGCTGATCGGGCCAAAGCGGGAAACAAAGTGATCGTATTGAAGATTAAGCTGCCTGCGGCTGCTGATAATCTCTTCTTCGCCGGTCTCCCGGAGCTGCGTGCGGAGCACATCCCGAACAGCATCACGGATTTTGATCAAACCCCGAATGCGACGACCGGCTTCCCTGGAAAGATTGACCGGCGCAACCAGAACGCCGCTGCTGCGAATCATCACCTCCCCTTCATGAATTGCAAAGTTTCCCTCCTTGAGATCGTCAGGGGCGAGAACCGCCTCATTCCGGGGCGCTTCAACCGTCCGATTGACTTGCCGGAAAACTTTCTCCGGAAGGTGAAGGATCGCTTCGCGAAGGGCATCCCCCAACTTACGGTCGTCGGGAAGAAGGGTGGATTCCTGATGACGGTACATCGTCCCCGCATATTCCATCGTGCCGAGCATCATCTCGGGATGTTCAGCAAAATATTCGTTGATCTCGAAGGATTGCCCGTCGGCATTCCGGTGTTCCGCCAATTCAACCCAGGCGTGGCCTGCGCGGCGTTCGCCCGGCACCCGTTTGCGCAGAAAAACGATGTCGGTCGTGACCTCGGTATTGGCGTTGCTCTTGAAGGCGGTGTTCGGTAGGCGGATCGCTCCCAGAAAATCGGCTTTTTCATCGAGATACCCCCGGCAGTAGCTACCGGCTTTGTCGAGGGTGCCTTTTGAGGTGATAAACACGATGAGCCCGCCGGGCCGGACTTTTTCAACGGATCTCGCGAAGAAATAATCGTGAATCAGGAAATGATGATCGTTGAACTGCGGGTCGTGGACCCGATAATCCCCGAAAGGAACATTGGAGATGGCAAGGTCGTAAGAGGCATCAACCAAAGCCGCGTTCTCGAAGGGCTGATGACGAATATCCGCATCGGGATAAAGCTTTTTGGCAATCTCCGCCGTGATCGAATCCATCTCGATCCCCGTCAGCCGGGATTGCTGACTCATCTCCTGCGGCATCAGCCCGAAGAAATGGCCGATACCCAATGCGGGTTCCAGAATACGCCCGCCATCAAACCCCAAACGATCCACTGCTTCATAGATTCCCGAGATAACCTCGGGCGAGGTGTAATGGGCGTTGAGCGTGGAAGCGCGTGCTTCGTCGTATTCCTTCCGGCTGAGGAGTTCCTTGAGGATTTCCCGGTCCTTCTGCCATTCGTCGTTCTCATGCCACGCAAACGCCTGGGGTATCCCACCCCAACCGACGTACCTGACCAGAACCTGCTTTTCCTCCTCGGTTGCAGGTCGCTCTTCTTCCTGTAACCGGCGGAGGAGCCTGATGGCGGCGAGGTTGCCCTGAAACTTTCGTTTCAGAGACCCTGTACCGATGGCATCCGTGGGTTGGATGCGGAAATTGGAAGCATTGAAGCTTACTCGTCTTCGGGCGGGAGGAGGATGTATCTCTCCCGGATCATCTCCCACGCCTGATCGTGAGCCTGTTGCGGGGTCAGCTTCTGTTCCCCCCACTCCAGTTCCGCCGTGAGCTCCTCCATTTCGTCCAGCGTCGTCTCCTGGGCTTCGTACAACGCCTCCTTCAATCGGCCCTCCGCTTCGAGTTGCCGGACCATCGTGGGGCGAAATTCCCTCCAATGGCGTTCCGCCATCATTCCGTACTGGGTAAGACAAATCTTCGTGCTCATGAGTAGGTTCCTTTCTGACCGAGAGGTAATCGAACAGGTTAAGCTGTTCAACGGGTGCCTTGGTTTTACCGTTTCTCTTTAGCATAGCTCCAATGACGTTGCCAGGGGAAATCGCCCCCTGATTAAAGCAGGTCTCCGGGGGTGAGCTGCGCCGATGCGGGCGCATGTTTTAGGAAGAGACTGATTTGCCCCCTGATGTGACCGCGAAGGCACGTAGCGGTGACATCATTTCCGGGGGCAGGCAATGGGATGGCAAAGTCTTGGCTGTTCGCAGGGAGTTCCGACCGGAGAAGAGACAAGTCTTTGGGCGGGGGGTGCCATGACTTACTGCCCCATATCGGGCCGCACGATGAGATGTTCACCATCGGGAGCAATCTTCAACTCGCCTGTCCCGTCCCCTCCTGACAGAAGGCTGGCGGCAACGGCATCGCCAATCGCTTTTTCAATAGCGTCTCTCATGGGCCGCGCACCCAGACGCGGATGATAGCCACGACGTACCAGAAAGGAGAGGATCTCCGGGGAATGGCTCAGGAAGTGTCCCTTGGACCTCATAAAGGCAAGTTCCCGCTCCAATAGCAACCCGGCAATTTCAAGCTGGGTATCAAAGTCGAGTTTGCGAAAAACCAGTTTCTCGCCAAGCCGAGCAAAGAACTCCGGGCGCATCTCCTGTTGAGCCCGTGCAAGGACATGCCGTTCCATTGTGGCAAAGGAAGAGTGATGAAGATGCACCGTTTCTGCCGAGCCAATGTTGGAGGTAAAAACAATGTAAAAATTGCTCAGATCAAGCGTTTCGCCATTGGCCATTGTGACACGGGCCGCATCAAGGATCTGAAGGAAAAGGTCCAGAACACGCGGGTGAGCCTTTTCAATTTCATCGAAAAGAAGCGTGCCCATCGCCGCTTTATCCTGTGCCAGAGCGAGCAAGCCACGTTCGCCCAATTTTCCTCCTAATAGCAGAGAAACACTTTCCTGATTCTGAAACTCCGACATATCGAACCGCTGAAGGTATCCTTCCCCAAACAGATAACGGGTGAATCTCAGGGTGATCTCTGTCTTTCCCACGCCGGTCGGCCCGAGAAAGAGAAAGCTTCCTCGGGGCCGGTCCTGCTTTCGCAGGCCCAGCTCTCCCCGTTGGAGAAGGGATGCAATACGCCCAACCAGATGATCCTGCCCACGGATGCCTTTCCTTAGATGATGTTCCAGAGCCGCAAGCCGCTCCCGAGATGAAAAGTTTTCGATTTTGCTCATGAAAACGATTCTCTCCGAAAAAAAAGAGAAAGTTGCGCCCATGCCAGCGCAGGTTTACAGAAAAAGTTGCCTATAACGGGAGCATGTACACCGCACTAGCCAATGTTATTTCAACCGCTGTACCTGTCATCGCCCAAGCGGGCGGTCTGGCTGAAGGAGCCAGTAAAGCGATGGGGATCGTCATGTTGATCGGATTCATTTTCGGCACCATCTGCGTGGTCGGTGGCGGCTTTGCCATCCGTCGGGGCGATACCGATGCCGGGAAACTTTCCATTATCGGCGGTCTGATTATCGCCGCCGCTCCCGTCATTGTGAAAGCTCTCTTTAACGCCTTCGGCCTCGGCGGCTCCACCGTGGATGTCGGCTCCTTTCAATAATGAAAACCACCGACCATGAACTGCGCTTGTCGGATACAAACAGCGCGAGTGATTCCTCGGGGAAAACGTGGGGACTCGATGGCGACCTCTTCTGGTATCTGGTCGGTGGCCTCTTCGCCTTTGTCATCACGCTCCTGCTCCTCTTTAGCGCGTTCCAGTTCGCTTTTGTTCATGCCCTATTGGTTGCCTGCATTCCGCTATTCCTGACGCTCGGTTATGTCCTTGGATTCCGACAGGGAAAACCGCCCGGCTTTGACGTAGACCTCGTGGATACCTGGAGCAATGGACGCGGATTCGCCCCCGCCCCCCATCAACCTTCCGAACACCCTTTACTCTCCGAATATGTGGCCGATTAGCTCCATCATTGAGAAACCCGCCAACGGGTATTTCGTCCGGGACCTGCTGGTCTTTAACGGATTGCACGCCGGTGGCTATGTGTCGAAGGGCTTCGTCTTCGAGCCACCTGATTTCAACAACGCCCAAATCTCGGAACTGAACGAATTCCAGAACCAGCTTTCCATTCTTCTGGCGTCGCTGGGAGATCATCAACGTCTGCAAGTCCAATGGTACTGCGATTCCGATTACCAGAAGGAACTCCTTCGCTACCATGAAGAGACCCAACGGGCCGCGAATATCTGGACCCGGAGAAATCGGAACGAGCGGTTCACGCGCTATTGGGAAGCGATGGTCAATCGTCAACTACGGCGACAGAAACTGATCCTTTACATCTCCCGCCGGATCGACACCTCTCCGGCACCCGGTTCGTCGCGGCGCACGCTCCGGAAGCATTACGAATACCTCCTCGATCAACTTCAAGGGGAATTTGACCAGATTCACGAAGTGCTCAACGGCATCTTTACCGGACAGGGTGCCCGGATCGCCCCGATGAATGACGCCGACCATTACCGGCATTTCAGTTCCTTTCTGAACCCCTCATTATCCGACCGGTTCGATTACGATCCCATCGAAACCTTCGATCCGTCCGAGTCGATTCAGGCGAACTGCTGGCATAGCGAAGGCGCCGCGCAGGAAGACTTCGGATTCTGGATGGACGGGCATTACCATTCGATGATCGTCCTCACCCGTTGGCCCAAGATGACGTTTCCGGGAATCGTTCATCGTCTCACCAACCTGCGGCTTCTCGACTACGCCATTACCGTTAATGTCGATCCGATCTCGGTACGCAAAGAGATCACCAAGGAAGAAAAAGCCTATGACCGGGTCGCCGGTGATTATGCCAGTGAAAAGAAGCTTTCGCTCCTCACGGTCATGCAGAAGAAAGAACGGAAGATCGCCGCGCTGATGCAGGGCAGCACGCTTCCTTTCAACGCCCTCTTTGCCGTTCGGGTCTGGGACCAGAGCAAAGCAGGGCTGACAGCCAAGGCAAGCGCAATCAAGAACGCCATCAACTCGATGAACAGTGCCCAATACTTTGAAAGCAGTCTGCCGGGTACCACCAGGAAGCTCTTCTTCCAGACCTGGCCGGGCTGGCTGTGGGGAACCTATGAGTATCGCAAGCTCTACGCGGAACACCATTATCTGGCAGACATGCTTCCGGTCAACGCCACCTTCACGGGGCACCTGGAGACGGCGGAGGCGATCTATGACGGCAATGCCGCCAATCTGGTCGGAATCAAGACGTTCTCCGGGACCAAGGGCGACGAATCGCCGCAACACGCCGTTCTTCTTGGGATGAGCGGAGCCGGAAAATCGGTAGCCATGTGCGATCTCCTGACACAAACCGAACTTTACTTCGATTACACCGTTCTCATTGAGGAAGGGCTTTCCTACGGGATCTACACCAAGACGGTCGAGCCTGACGCCGAACCGATTATTCTTCAACCGGACGGCTCCTTAACCATCAATTATCTGGATACCGGCGGCCTGCCGATCACCCCGCTTCACCTTTCCACCGCCACCGCCCTGATCTGCCGGATGGTCGGCGTCAGCAGAGATGAAGAGAAACAAATGCTCCGACAGGCCCGGATCGCCCGTTATCTGACCCAGCTTTACGAAGACGCTTATCAGGACTGGTCGAATCGACACCCCGGGAAGGTCCACGCCATCGCCCGACACGCCTGTGCGCTCGCCGCGTACCGGAGAGAGCATCTTCCGCCCGGTTCGACCTCGCTTGATGCGTTTGTCGATTTCCGTGACTGGTCGAATCAGCATCCCGACGAAGGCCACGCCTTTCTGGGTCGGTTTACGGAAAAGGCCGTGCTTCGGTTCAGTAAAGACCCGAATACGGCGCGTGAAGTGCGCAATCTTGCCTTTGCGTCGTTCGCTCCCTCCGACCATCCCACGCATCAGATGCTTCAGGAACTCATGCAACTGGAAGCGTCCGGGGCGGATCGGGAAGAGATTCTTCAAATCGCCACCCTGCTTCTCCCGTGGTGCCGGGACGGCAACTATGGACCGTTATTTGATGGGCAGTCCAATATTTCGCTGACCGGAAAGATCGCTCATTTTGAGCTGGGCTACATCCCCGAATCGGCGGTTGAACTGAAATCGGCGGCGGGCTTTCTCATTACGAATTACACGCGCCAGCATATCATGACGATGCCGCGCTCGCTGCGGAAGCGGAATGTCTATGAAGAGGTCTCCCGGTTCATCGATATTCCCGATGGCGAGAAGATCGTGCGGGAAAGCTACGCCCAGATGCGGAAGTTCAATGCCTGGAACATCTCCATCATCCAGCAATACAGCCGGTTCAAGGAAAGCCGAATCCGCTCGGCTGTCTTCGGAAACAGCCGCCAATTTTTCATGATGCGCCAGAACGACCGGAGCGATCTGGAGGACATCGGTCGGGACATCGCCCTCCCCGAGATCACCAAACAGACCATCATGGGCTACCCGCTTCCCGATCAACAGGTCGGGCGGAAATACACGGCCATGACCTATTACCACGTTGATACGTTGCGGCCCGTTTGCGGGACGGTCCAGAACTTTGCCTCTCCCGAGATGCTCTATTGTAGCAGCACGAGCGGCGAACACTTCGATCAACGGGCCCGTGAATTGAAAGCCTACGACGACATCGTTCAAGGCATCGTCACCCATGCCGCTCAACCCTCCTCGCCATTAACATGAGAAACCTCCTCTTCTTCCTGACGCTCTGCACCCTCATCAGCGGCTGCGCCAACACCACACGGCTCCTGACCGATGCTGCCACAACCAGCGCAGGCGGGTTGGTGGCGCACAAGTTAAGCAAAGGCGATCCCCTCGTCACCACAGCGGGAGCCGGAGCGGGGCTTCTTTTGGGCGAAGGCATCCATATCGCCAATACCAAAGCCGAAACTCAAGCCTATTCCAAAGGCTTTGATAAAGGCAGAAGCGATGCCGTCAAGCAGCAGTACTGGATCATGGTCAACCAGCAGAAGCGGGTTGAGGACGACTCCTCCAGTGAGTTCAGCCTGTTCGATCTTCCTCTGCCCGAACATCAGAGCGGCGGCGCGATCCTCAATCCCACGACCCGCACTCTTCGCATCGAAAACTAACATCAAGGTTTAGAAAGGATTCCAGCTTATGAAATGCCGAATCGTTTTATCTCTCCTCGCCGTGTTCCTCACGCTTGATCTCAAGGCCCAAATGATCGTGGAAGACCCGATGGCCATTGCCCAGGACGCCATGAATCAGGCGATCAACCTCGCTAAGTATGTCGAGATGGTCAACAACCAGGTTCAGCAGATCGAGACCATGACCAGGGAACTCGAACAGGTCACAGCCTACACAGAGGCGTTTGGTGATCCCTCAAAGCTGCTCAATATTGCCGGGGCCGACCAACTGATTTCCCGGCTTGGCAGTTTTGAGTCCGGTGGCAAACTGGTTGATCTTCAGCGATCCGCGTCCGGGAGCGACGCTCTGAGTAATACCGCGAACGGTCTTTATTCCGCGATTGCACCGATTCAGATTGGCGGAAAGGAAACGGCTCGGAATCCGGACCTTTACAAGAAACATGGGGCGCTGGAAGCGACCGTCTCCAATTATTCTGATACCCACGATCAATCGATTCAGCGTGCCAGAAGTGCCCGTGAGAATCTTTCCAATGCCACCACCGCCCTACAGACGGCGACCACCGATGCGGAGGTCCAGAAGCTTCAGGGAGTGATCGCGGCCCAATCCGCCGAACTGGAGAGTTTGCAAAGCGAAGTGGCCAATGCCGCCACGCACGTCCTGGTGCAGGATGTTCAGAATCGCAATGACATCGAAAAGCAGGATGAAGCCCGGATCGAAGCCGATGTGGCCGAATGGAATCATGTGAACCGGGAGTTAGACGCTTCGCTTTCCCTGCCTGCTCAACGGAAAAACTAAATGAAATTCTGGGTTGCCGGTCTCGTGTTGCTAGTGATCGTGGTAGCGGTGGTCCGCTGCCAATCGCATCCGTCCGATCAGGAGCTTCAAGAGGCCAACAGGATGCTCGATGATGCCCTGAAACTTCCCAGCCGGAAATAGACGATGGACGCCTTTTATCTCACGCTCTTTACCAAGGCGGGAACGATGTTTGCCATCCTTTCGCCGGTGGCGTTTGTCTTCATCGTGGTCGGCCTCTGGACCACCATCAACGGAAGCGGACGATCCGCCTCCAATTACATGAAGGCCATTGCGCGTGCCGCAATTCTGGTCCTGGTTCTTTCGCAGTTCATCACGTGGATCGGTTTGTTTGAGGATCAGGTGGAGTCGCTGGTCTATGGAACACTCAACGCAAATCCCGCTACCGTCTACGAGCGTTACAAGCGGTTGCTGGATAGCACGGGGGAATCCGCCGAAGGGTTCTGGTCGTCGTTTTTCCGGCTGCCACACAAGGAAATCTTTAAGGCATTGATCGCCTCGATGCTCTGGTCTGCCCAATTCATCGCGAAGATGACCGTCTACATCGCTTACGTGGTCTATAAACTGGCTCTGGCTTACCTGATTGCCACCGCTCCTTTTTTTATCGGATGTCTCGCGGCCCGATCCACGACGCAAACGGGAATGGCCTTTATCTTTGGCACCGTCGGCGTCCTTCTTTGGCCGTTGGGTTGGGGATTTGCTTCTCTTGTCACCGACGCCCTGTTGACCGTACTGGCTGGCGCGGAGTTTACCCCCGGCGGGAAGGTGGGCGATATGAAGGTTCTGCTTGTGGCAGGAGCGGCGGGACTCTGGATTGTCTTTTCGACTATCGCCGCTCCTCTGGTATTGCAGCGTATCCTGACAACGGGCGCAGGAATCGGCACTGCCTTGCTGAGTGGTGGATTCAATGCCGTTAAATCGGGCGTTCAATCCGGTTCGACCGCCGGTGCCGCCCTGGCGCTGACAGGTGTCGGTCCGCTCGGGGCCGGATTGGGTGCGGTAGGAGCCGGGGCGTTGGCTTTTGGTTCTTCCGGTTTTACCTGTTCGAGCCATTCAGGAAGCGGGGTGCTTTTCGGCAATCTGGCCCGGATGGGTGAGAGTGCATTCGGCAGGGGTGGCAAGAGTTCCTCGGGAGATGAGGGCGGCAAATCCGCGTATCAATCGAGTGACCCTGCAAACGACCAGAAAGCGACTGCCGCAATCCAGAAAAAGAAATCATAAGGAAGACTCTATGGCTAATCATGAACCCACCCCAAAGCCAATGGCTGTATTGCTACCCCGCAAAGACCGTGCCAACCCGGTTCAGATCTTTGTGGATCGGGACCGCAGCGCGTTCCTCTGGTTCTGTATCGCTTCCATTGCTGTGGTGGTAGCGTTAATCCAACCGCACTATCTCACCCATCAACTCAAACAACGGGAACGCATCGTCATGATTGACCCGGCGGGAACTTTCTATGTTTCCCCTCTGCTGGAGTTTCAGGAAGCGAAGGAATTCCACGCACAACAAAGCACCCTGGCCACTCTGGCGTTTCTGGAAAGAAACCCGAACGGCATCGATCATCGTGATCTGCTCGGGCAGATGTACCTCAAAGGCGCATGGGCAAAGGCCCAGACCCAGATCGCCACGGAACGGGATGAATTCAAGGCAAAGCAACTCCATCAAAAGCCTGAGATCGGGAGAATTGATATTCTGGAGACCCGCGAATCGTTCGTAATGTCACAGGTCACCGGACAACTGATCCGGACCGGAGTCTTTGACGGGAAAGCGTTCAGCGAAGCGGTTCCGTTCAAGCTCGCCTTCAAGATGATGCGCAACCCCGACATGGTCAAAAACGGTCGTTTCCCCACTGCTGTCCACGATTTCAAATATGAACCCACTCGTTAAATACCTGCCATTGGCTCTCCTCAGCCTGATGCCCGCCATGCTTTCCGGAAAAACCCTTCAACCGGTTCAGGATCTGACCCTGGATGAAAAGAAGATCCATACCATCCCGGTAGCGGGAAACCGTGTCACGACGGTGAATTTCCCCAGCCCCATTTCCGCGCTCGACGGGGCGATGGTCACGACGGACGGAACATCGCCGGGGCTGTTCCAACTGGCCCATCAACCGGGGACATCGTTCTTTTCGGTCCGCAGTCTGGCTCGCGGTGTCACCACCAACCTCAATGTTCGCTGGAAAAACAGGACGTATGTGCTTTTGCTCAAGGAAAGCGCCGAGCCTGTTCTCTCCGCGATCTTTCGGCCTGAAGCCATAACAAAGAAACTTCGTCCGGGGCCCATCACTCCGGGCCGATTGGTCGGACTTCTCGATCAAGCAAAAGCCTACCCACTGCTCAAGGAACATCAACCCGAGGCGGTTAAAAACATCGAGGTGATGGTTTACGGCGATCAACCGCCCGTCATGGATTATGAGGACTACGAGGTTCGTCTTCAGGAAGTCTATCGTTTTGAGGTCGAAGATACGCTCATCTTTCAGATCGTGCTCAAGAACAAGACAAAAGGGGCCATCACCTATCGGACGGATGGCTTCGGCGTCCGCGTCGGGGAACGGTTCTATTCCCAATCGGTGAGCGATGCCAGCGGGACGATGGCTCCCGGTAGCGACAGTCTCGCCTACTTCGCCATCACCGGCACACCGGAAGGAGGTCGCAATGATCTCTCTTTGAAAAACGAGTTCATCATTCTGGTGGATCGCACGAGTTCGCCCGAACCCAAGCCGACGCCGACACCTAAAGCCAAGTCCAAATCAACCAAGAAAGGACGCAAATGACACCCCGCGAAGCCATCACCTTTGTCCGCAGCCCGCTGGGCGCATTCATCGCGTTCCTGCTCCTTCTGATGATCTCCTACTTTCTGTTTGTCGGCACCCAAACCGGAAGTGATCCGGCATTGCCTGTTCGGGCCATGAGCCAACAGGACGATGATGGTTCCCGACAAGTGGTGGAAACCGTTCATCGGGAAATGGCAGCCTTTCATCCTCCGGGAAATGTCGCCCCTGAAGGGAAACCTTCCCCGGCACTTCCCTCAAGACCATCGGGGAGCGGTAAAACACTTCCTCCCATCAGCCTATTCGCCGAGTCGCCCGGGCAATCGCCTCAACCGCTTGAGGGTCTCTATGCTCCGTTTGGCCGTCTGATCCGGTGCCAGTTGATTGTCACGGTCGATTCCTCACAGATCGCCACCCCCATCATCGGACTGGTGACGGATGATGTCTACCATGACGGAAATCTGATTATCCCGGCGGGTACGGAAGTGCATGGCAGTGCTCGCGTTGATCGGTCGCGGGAACGCATCGCCAGCAACAGCCAATGGACCTTGGTATGGCAAACCGGGGAGGAACTGCCCCTCAACGGGATCGCGCTGGATCGGGAGGACGAACTTGGCGACGGCGGCTGGTCGATCACCGATGGCAGTGCCGGGTTGCGCGGGAAGCTCCTCAAAAGTGATGATCTCGGTGAGATCAAACTTTTCGCGGCCACCTTTCTGAGCGGTGCCGCCAGCAGCTTGACCGAAAGGGAACAAACGCTCTTTGGCAGCCGCGCCGCCCCTTCCCTGCGGAATGCCCCCTTAAGTGGTGCGCAGGAAGTGCTTAACACTTATGCAAAGCAACTCTTCGACACCATTGCGCGGGAAGGATTCTACGTCCGGGTTCCCGCTGGCAAACAGTTTTACCTCTATGTCACGGAGCCGATTGAACTCTCCCGTTCCATGATTGGAAGCACCCGCAACGCGCTTCAGCGTCCCGGCCAATCCCATGCGGAAGCCCCATGAAACCCTTCCCTGTATCCTTATGAAAGCCCTTCTATTCTACTTCCTCATCTTCCTGGCCGGCTGCGCTTCGAAACCGCACCCGGTCGTCCACGTGATTCACCGCGAAATCCCGGCAGCGAACCTTTCGGAAAGGGACGCCCGGAGCGTGCGTCTTGGAGAGACGATCAAAGCCTATCCAATGGGCCGATACGTGGACCCTCACAACCGGCGGATCATGCACGAGGGCCACACGATCTATCGGGTTGAGACTACCCCTCGCTGGAATCTCTATGCCACCCCGCCGCCGCATCCCCGGCAAGGCCCGTCCATTCAAGCCCCTCGGGCGGGGAAGGATTCTCAAGCCCTCAACGATGAACTGCTCATGGAACTCAACCGGCAAAAGCGGGTCACTCAAACCGTCATTGAAAGCGGGAAAACCCTTTCCGGGAAACTCAGAGAATTAACCGCGAAGCTCGAACAGATGACGGACGCCGTCAAAAACAATGCCGCGCTCCAGAAAGAAGTCGATGCGATCAAGGCGCAGATCACCGCTTTGGAAGGAACCCTTCCACCTCAACAACCCCAGCCTGAAACCACATGGTAATCCACCGTTATGAACACCGATACCCAAACTGAAATCATGATCTCGAAATCTGCCGTTGAAGCCTATGCCAAGGCGGATCAGGAGATCGCCCGCACTCTCGGAAAAGCTCCCGGCCCCCAAGTCCTCATGGCCTTGGTCCTGGAGCGTGAAGACCCGATGGAACTCGCCCAGGAATACTGCGAACTGCTCCTCGGCAGCGCCGCCACTCAAACCAAAGTCCTGGCGCTCTAACCCACGACACGACCCATTCTGCAACCCCAGCAAACGCTATGATAAAGAAAAGTACCCATTCATCGGCTCCCACTTCAAAGGAACCCGAATATCGGGAGAACGCAGCGGTCAACGCCAAGATCGACGACTATATCAAGGCGAATCCCAAACATTGGGACTATATCCAGTCCATGCCTCCGGAACGAATGGCCCGCGCGCTCGTTTTGAATGAGGTACAGAAAACCGAACGTCGTCAGCGGATGAAAGAAGGGATTCTGGCCAAGCTCAATGAGAACCCCGAGATGAAAGAACACATCGAAGGCGTCGTTAAACATCTCCCTGAGAACCAGCGGGAACAGGCAAAGGTGAACATCGCTTCCCAGGCTCTGCGGGCTGCCAAACGCGGTGAGGAACCAAGACCGTCCGGCGTCCGCATCTGAGAAACCCCTCAATCCATCTTCATATCCCATGAATCAGCTTAAATTGAGTCTGCGGTGCGCCGATGCGCCGCGTATCCTTCGGGAAGAGAACGGTATTCCCACGTTCGTTACCGTCTTCGCTATCCACAACCCTTTCAAACGGAACAAGGCTCCCGAGAATGCTATCCCGATCACGGTCAAAGCGTCTCGGGAATTGGCCCCGGAACTGGCAGGGAATCTCTCCAAAGGCACCGCCTTTACCGTGGAGGGTCAGCTTTCCTATTTCAGGAATCCCGAAACCCGGCGCGAATCCTTTTCGATCTGGGCCGACAAGATCGTTGATGTGATCCCTCCGAAAACGCGGGAACCGTCGTAGGCGCGAAGTGTTTTCCTCCTGCATAAGACAGGAAAGCTCGTCTTCTGTACGGATCGGTGATCTCGATTCCGTTCGTCTAAAGTATCGAAAAATGATCCTTTAAGAGAACGGAATCGACAGGTTCATCAGGCAGACAATCGTCTGGTCAAAGCTAAAGATAGCGGGTTTCCGGCCTGTTCAATGGCCGATAACCTTTCTACTCCAGCGACTTATCCATAAACGGCGGAAGCCGAGGTTGGGGCAGCGCGAGCCGCTTGCGGCCCAGCTCGCGCGCTGGCGCCAAGCCAGAGCAACCGGTTTGTGGGTAAGTCCTGTTGCTTTTTAAGTCGGAGATCCCGTCCCTTATGATTTCGCGGGGACGATGAGTGGCAAATCCGGAGCAATGGCAACAAAATCGCTCTCATTGGCCGTAATCAGGCCGCTATATTGCCTCGAAAATGCGGCGATCAGAACGTCTGCAATCGGACGCTTTGTTGCCTTTCCCTGCCGTTTCGCACCAGAGAAGTAGCAGCAACCCAAACCACTAGGCTTCTTCACTCTCACGCAGTTCAGCGAGCCACTCTTTAGAGTCTCTGATTTGCGCGTCCGGAAAATCCCGGTAGAAAGACCCGATGGCTGCCTGAAAGTTGCCTTTCCGTTGCGGTTCCATGGGCGTATCCTCGAAAAGCACAATCACCCGCACCCGATGACCGGAGACGGCATCGGGAACCGGTTGGTCCAACCGAAGGTGTTCCTGCCCATCGAAGGTCGCCGTTGTTTCGACTGCGGTCATCCGCGCAATCTACGGTTTCAGGGGGCAAGATGCAATACGGGCTTTCCCTGTTCGAGTCGTTCATTTTACACCGGATTCAAGGCGTTCCCACCAGCGTCTGCCCGATGTTGAAAATCGGTAGGTAAAGGGCGACCACGATGGCCCCCACCAAACCGCCCATAATGGCGATCATTGTCGCCTCCAGGACAGGTTTCATATCGTCAATAAACGCGACCAGCTCACGGTCCTGCCGCTCGGTCAATGTCTTTAGAAGGGACGGGATCGACCCCGCTTCTTCACCAAAAGCGATCTGGTGCAGAATCTCCGGCCCGAAGATCGCCTTGATCGGCTGGAGGGCATGGGCAATTTTCTCCCCGTTGCTGACCGAGATAATCGCTTTGGCAATCGCCAAACGATAGACCACGTTATGAGACAGGTCGCGCACGAGGTAGAGAGCCTGAACAAACGGAACGCCACTGTTAATCAGTTGACCCAACGTGCGGGAGAAATTGGCGAGCATCACCTTCCGTTGCAGGCGTCCGAAAAGCGGCACTTTCAAGGCGATCCCGTGCATGGCCGGAAACACCTTGAAGATGGACGGAAACCGGATCAGGCCAAAGATCGTCACCCCGCCTCCGATCACCGACAGCAAAGGCTGGGACCGGATCACTTCCGAAACGGTGACGAGCATTTGTGTGGGGAGCGGCAGGGATGCGCCGGTTGCGCCGAACATCACCTGAAACTTCGGGACGACCACCGTCATCATAAAGGCCAGCACCAGGAGAAGAACAACCAGGGTCACCGCCGGCATCATCATCACGGAGCGCACCTTCGTCCGCATCACCTGGTTGCGGACCAGCATCGTCTTGATCTGGGCGAAGGCTTCGTCCATTCGTCCGCTTCCTTTCTCTCCGGCGGCCACAAAGGAAATGTAGATCGAATCAAACACCCCCGGCCATTGCTCCATCGAAGCGGCGATGCCGTTCCCCCGTTCGATCTCCCGTTTCATGGTGGAGAGGACCGTTTTCAGGAATGGGGAGGGCGTGCAGTCGATACACGAATCGAGCATCCGCAGAAGCGGCATCCCCAGGGCAAACCCGGTTTCCATCTGCTCAGTGTAATTGCAAAGCTCCTGGAGCTTGACCTTTTTCCGGGAGACCTGCCTGACCCTGTGGGCCGCTTCCACCTGAATGATGGGAACTTGAGAGACCAGCATCTCCCGCTCCAACGCCTCCGGGTTGGTCGCCGTTGCCGAACGCCAGATATATTTTGTTCCACCAGGAACCACGGTCATATAGCGATAGTTATTCATAAAAAAAATCCTATTCCCGTCCACTTGCCCCGAGCGCGATCACTTTGGAGAGCGGCAGCACTCCGGTTGCCGCCATCCCGCACGCCTGTTCCAGCAATGTCCTGCCGCCTTGCGCTTCCTGCGCACGGCGGATCTCATCGGAGGGGGCACGGCGTAGAATGAGTTCCCGGATCGTTGAATCGACGCAGTAACTTTCAGCCACCAACATCCGCCCCCGGAACCCCCGTCCCATGCAGTGGGAGCAACCTTGCCCGTCCTTGAAAACGGGGTTGCTTCCAAACCATTCTATCCGAATCCCCAAGCCGCGCATCTCCCGTTCCGATGGTGCCTCCACCTCCTTGGCACATCGCGGACAGACCTTGGCAATCAACGTCTGGGCGATCACCGCGCTCAGCGTGTCAGCCAGAGAATAGGGAGCGATTTCCAAACCGAACATCCGGCCCGGCACTCCGCACGCCTGCGCCGTATGCAAGGTGGTAAAACAGATATGCCCCGTCTCCACAGCCCGGATCAACTGTGCCGCCGTGTCCGGCGTCCGTGTCTCGCCCAGATTGATGAAATCGGGATCGGCCCGGAGTGCCCCGGCAAGAAATGACGGATACGTGATCCCCCGCGTGATGTCCGTCTGTTTGATACCGGGAAGATAGCGTTCCGGTGGTTCCTCTGCGGATAGCACCTCCCACTTGTCAGTCTCAATGCTGGCGAGGACACTATACAACGTCGTTGATTTGCCCGATCCCGTCGGCCCCACCACCATCAGAAGCCCGGATGACCCTTCCAGCACGCGCTCAATGACGCCGATCTCCCTCGGCTGCATCCCGTTCTCTTCCAGCGTTCTGATCCGGCCTCCTTTCGGGGCAAAACGTAGCGTGACAGAATCGCCGTAGACGGTCGGCATAATGGTCGTCCTGACCTCGATGTCGCCGACGTTCTTGATCGTCATCGTGAATCGGCCATACTGCGGATCAACCAGTCGTTGAATGTCGATGTTGGAGAGGTACTTGAGCCGGGAGATGATCGGAGCCGCAAATTTCCCCGGCACCTGTTCAGGGTACGCCTGTTTCCAGTCGTCCACGCGATACTCAATCGCCAGTCCGCCGTCAAAGGGAGCGATATGGAGGTCGGAGGCCCCCTGTTTGGCTGCGTGCGCCAGAATCGCATCGAGCAACGGAATGATCGACGCATCGTTCTGGCTCGCACGTTCACCAATCGTCGAAACGTCAATCGAAACGGTCTCCCGTCCCTGCATGGAATCGTTTCCGGCTCCGGTCAGGCGGTTCACCAACGAAAAGGTCTCCGTCTGATTCAGTTCATTGGCAGCGATCAATCGGTCGATCTGATCGGCTGCCGCCATCCCATAGGCAATGTCGGGAAACCCCTTGAAATGAGAGCGGATTTCGGATCGAAGAAAAACGTCCGGTTCGGAAGCGACGGCCAGCGTCAGGAATTGATCGTTGAAAAGATAAACCGGGGCGATCCTGTATCGTCGCTGTATTGTGGCTGGCACCGTGGTATTGAAATTGCCCTGAAACCCTTCGAGATCAAAATAGGGCAGATGCGAATGCTTCAATCCGGGGGATTCCTTCCTGACTTCAGATGATTCCGGGCGGGCAACCGCCTGTCGTGCGGCGGTGAAGAGTTCGGGCAGAGTATAGACAAGATCAATCCTTGAGACGCCCAGCGTCTCTTTAACCCACGCCACGGCTCCGGATGACATCATCAGGAACGGGGTGTGCGACACAAACGTGGCGGAGTCGGCAGACCGGGCCACCAGCAGAAAATCGTCCGCCATCCAATGGAGCCGGGGCTGATGATCGCTCAATGAAAACTGCGTCGGGTCGATCAGTACCATCGGAAATCCCGCCTCCCGTTCGGCGTGCTTGTCGCTCACCAACACCGAAAAGATTTCACTGACCGGTCGCGTCATTAAAAGGGAGAGATGCTCCAGTATTTTCCTATCGTAGACAATCGTACCCGGTTCAGGAAACTGCCGTTGGATGGCGCGTTCAAACAAGAAAGTCTGCACCAGAGATTCTTGCTCCGTCAGAGAAGAGGTCATTTCCATGATGGCAGCGAGCATTCCACTCCCGATTCATCGCGTCAACAAAATTTACGCTTGACAATGCAACCAAATTTCAATTCTTATATCTCTGTCGGTTCCGACGAAAGAAAACCAATTCAACATTCTATGAAACAACTCATTTCTCTTCCCTCGCCCACCTTCTCCCTCAAAAAGCAGCGTTCCAGAAAGGTCGCCAAAGGGTTTACCCTCGTGGAAATCCTGGTCACGGTCGCTTTGATCGCGCTTCTCACCGCCATCGCCGTACCGGCATACAGCCAGTACAAGACGCATGGGCAGAATGCCCGCAAGGCACTGATTATCGATGCGGTTGCCGCAGCCAAAAGTGCCTATCTCCTCAATCCTGCAACGACCACCGCCCAGCAGACCGCCTTCGCTTCGCTGACCGATTCGGCCCGGCTGGCGTTGCTGGAAGTCACGATCAATAACGAACGGGTCACGAGCATCGACGATCTCGTTGAAGGCACGGGCGAAACCACCATGACCATTGGTGATGGGGAGACCGCCCCCAGCATCCCGTAGTTAGTCAAGGACCGCTATCCGGTCCACTTCATTTCATGCGGCGGCATCTGGCCTCCTCCCGGATGCCGCCGCCTCTAACCTCCACTTTTTAGAAAGACCCCAATGCACCTGATTCTATTATTCATGATTGGAATTTTGCTCTCGGCCACCGCTCATGCGTTGCCGGGAGATGACCTGGCTGCCGCTATCACTCCGGTCAAGGCCCGTTTTTCGGCGGGAACCAGCCAAAGCAACGGCACCGCCGGTTGGGCCGATATCGATGATGTCCATGTCGAGATCCAAGGCAAGAGCACGCCGGTTCACGGAGTGACGATTCCCGTGGGAACCAAATGGAAGTACACCCAGGGAAACTGGAGAGAGCATTTCGCCTATATCCTCAATGGGGGTTCGCTGAAGTTTAAGGACTTCGGCCAACCCAATATGAGCAGCCAGCGATGGGTTCTGCCGGAAACCTACGGTTCATCCAAAGATAAAGTCACTTTCCGGCGTCCCACCCTGACCGAATCCTGGAACTACGTGACCTCTCAAATCTCCTTCAGCAAGATTCCCGAACTCAGGGGCTACACCGTGGTTGGCAACTACTATATCAATGAAAGTGCCAGTAAGACCAAAGGCCGGGATTCCGACTGGTTCACGGCGGCCACCAATTTCAACGTGACCAACGGCGGCAACTACGACCAATACCTGCCTCCCAAGGATGACCCGGACGAACCGGACGGCTATTATGAAGCCTACTTCAGCCGACATGCCTGGATTCAGGTGCTCAAGAGCGAGGCCGTAAGGGATCAGCCTGCCCGAGCCCTTCTTTTCGTCGTCGCCTTTAGTCTTCAGCAGACCGATATGAGGCGTGGTTCAAGCACCACCCCTGTTGCCGGATGGCCCTGGGCGGTGAGATTTAACGAAATCCGAATCAGCGATATTACCAATCAGAACGCCACCGCCGTGGCGAAACCGCTGATTACGGTGACCAACGTCGATTCCGTGGCGACCAAAGGAAGTGCCTCGGATCACGGACTCGTTCGGATCAGCCGCAGCGGTCCAATCACCACAACGCTATCCGTTGCCGCCCGATGGACCAAGAACCCGTCCGGAAGCGGAGGGGCGCAGGTGCTGTTGGGATCAACCAATCTGGCCAGTAGCTTCACTGTTCCCTTTAGTGCGGGCCAGGCATCCCGTGACATTGTGGTCAAAGGACTCACCAGCGCCATCTACACGCCCAACGAAGCGGTGTCGGTCTCCGTGACAGATCAACCCCACTACGATGTCGATTCCGCCCGACGTTCCGCGACCGTGAATGTCGTCGATCCATCGCCTCCGGTTGCGACGATCACCGCAACGCAACCCGACGCCTATCTGCCAAACCCGAATGGTGCCTTTCGCGTGGCGTTGAGTCGGGAAGCGTCCGTTCCCATCACGGTCCGATACGGGGTTGTCGGGACAGCTCCCGCCAATGTCCGCTACCGTGCGCTTTCCGGAACGGTGACCTTTCCGGCGAGAACCACGACATCGAATATTCCGGTCATTCCGATTCAAACCAACGCGGTGACTCCGGTGCAAACCGTTATCACCAACTTGACCAGCGGGAGCGATTACAGCTTGGGCAATCCCCGTTCCGCCACGGTCAATATTCACGACAACCACGATAACGTCTTTTCAATTGTGGCCGACAATGCGGCCACTCGGGCAGGTGGACCGCCCGCGAGTTTCAAGGTGGTGCGCTCCGGCGATAATCTCGCTCCCATCACCTTGTCGTGGAACCTGACCGGAGACGCGTTGGCCTCTACTCATTACACGCCCTCGCTACCCACTTTCGTTACGTTCGGTCAAAATGTCAGAGAGATGCCGTTCACCCTGAACGCTGTCGCCGGTCTGGCGGCCAATCGAATCCTGGGTATTGAGTTGGTGGGCCGACCTCAGTACACGCTGGGCGTCCCGTCCAGCGCCGATCTCCAGTTTCAAGGGAAACCCCCGGTGACCAAGGTCCATATCAATGCGACCATCTTCTCGGGAGCCTCAATCCCGGCGGACGCGGTCGATGCGTGGGTGCCCGAAGGAGTGACAGTCAAAGGAGGGATCATCGCCCTGGGCAATGGAGATGTGCCGCCAAGCTCCCAACCGCCGACCCTGATTCCCCAGCCGGAATACCTTGATGGAACCTGGATTCCTCCGGTGGTGCCCTACGGGATCGACATTCGCCTCAAGCACATCAGGAAGGAGGCTCAATGAAAGGCGTCCGGGGATTTACGCTCATGGAACTCCTCGTGCTCATCGGGTTGATCGCGGTGCTTACCGCCATCGCGATCCCGACCTTCCAAAGCTATGTCGAGTCGAGTCGCGGTCAGCGTTGTGCGGTGAGCATCCTGCTTATCGAAAATGCCAAGGACGCGATGATGATCGACCATCCCGGCAGGAATATCGAATTGAACGATCTTCTGCCTTACCTGAAATACGGAATGCCGAGTTGCCCGTCCGGGGGAACGTACCAGAACGTCACCGACCGGTACGCACGGGTGACCTGTTCAGCCAAGTCGGATGAAACCATCAATGGATTGCATGACTATGGACAACCCTGACCCGTTGCTCGCGGAGATCGTTGAAACCGCTTTTGCAGCCGGGGCTTCCGATATCCTGATGGGACGGGGACGGATTGCCTTTCGCATCGACGGGGAGGTGATGCCGACGGGATTTCGCGCTACCGACCCGCTTTATGACCTGATTCTCGCGGCGCAGAACACCGCGGAAGAGACGGAGAAAACAAGATCCCTTCTTTACGGAGAAGCCGGGTCAGCCGATTTTGCCGTGACCGTAGGAACGCATCGTCTTCGAGCCAACCTTTACCGGTGGCACGGTGGTCTGGGGGCCGCGCTTCGTCCGTTGCCGTCTGTGGCTCATAGCGCCGAGATGCTCGGGATTCCGGAATCGACCCTCAACTATGTCTTGAAGGCACGCGATGGGCTGATTCTGGTCAATGGACCTACGGGATCGGGAAAATCGTCCACCCTGAATTGTCTGGTCGAATATCTGAACGCGAACCGTGCCGCAAACATCATCACGATTGAGGAGCCTATTGAATACCTCTATTCCCCGAAATCAGCGACCATCCAGCAAAGAGAAATCGGCAAAGACGTCGGCGATTTTGCAGAAGCACTTCGTTCGGCCTTAAGACAAAACCCCGATGTCATCGTGATCGGCGAAATTCGGGATGATGCCACGCTGGTGGCGGCATTGCAGGGAGCGGAAACCGGCCATCTGGTGATGGGCACGCTTCACACCGGTAACGCCGCCAGCACGATCAGTCGGCTGGTGAACATGGCTCCCGGCCATCGGCAGGGAGAGGTCCGCTCGGTTCTCGCGTCGGTGCTGAAACTCATCATCTGCCAGCGTCTCCTGAAACGATGCGACGAACCGGGGCGGGTGGCCGTCCGGGAAATTCTCATCAACACGCCGTCCATCGCCGCTCTCATCCGGGAGGGAGCCGATCATCAGATTACCTCCAATCTCCTCACGGGTCGAAAAGATGGAATGGTCGATTGGGGAAGCTCGCTTCGCTCTCTTTACGAGGCGGGAACCATTGATAAAGCGACCTACACACGCGAATCCCATGAGCCTTAAACCATCAGAACAATCATGCTTGCTTTCCTAAAAAACTATCCTCTCCGTTACTACGCGAAAACCTTCACCGGACGCACCTCTCAGACCAAGGGAGTCATTTATCTCCGGGACCGGGAGACAGCCGGTATGCTGGTCCGGAAGGGAAACGCCCCGTCCAGCTTTATTCCGGATGTTCATCAGTATGCGGGGGCACCGCTTCCCTATGTTGAGGTTCAACCTGAAAGCCCATTTGGCACTCAGGTACTGGAGCGGTTCGACGCCACTCTGGGGGGAGCCTTTGCGTTCATGGTCGATGGTCCGGACTACGAACTGCGACTGATTTCCAGTGCTTCCCTTGGTGTAACCACCGTGGAGGATCTCCGGGCACTTCCCCTGAAGACGGTGCTTCCCGCCTATCAGAGTACGGAACCCCTTATTTGGGATTTTCTCAATCCCGACGGCACGCCGTTGGGCGAGTCGCTCCCGGCCTCGCTCCTGTTCGTGGGAATGCCCGTGAGAATCCGGGATTGGGCCGAACAATGGTGCGAAACCATGAACGGCACGCTGATTGGAATCGAACCCGCGATCCTCTCCATTCTGCGATGGTGCCAAAGTCATGCCAACGGGTTTATCCTGATTCCATCCCTTCAGGAGAGTCTGCTTGCCGTGGTGCAGAATCAGACGCTGGTGCTTCTGGAACGGCAGCCGGGGACGGCTGCATTGCTTCAAGCTCCCGATAAAATCAGGTTCGATGATCTCGCCCGCGATCTGGGAATGGCAGAACGGAAAATCTCCGTTTACCCGAAGGGCCTGTCTCCCTTAAAGGCAAAGGAACTTCTCAAGGCCATCGGGCCGGAAGCCCGGCTGGTTGAAGCCCCGGAAGGTTCGCCCGAGATCCGATGCACCGACGGGCCGCTCCCGGTCGATGCCCATGTCATGGCACTCCAGGTCGAAAACCCTCTCGAACTTTTCCTTTCCGATAATCATCAAAAGTATCAGCTTTACCGAACCAACCGTTTCTTTCGGGGAACCTTCCATCTGTTGATCTTCTTCGGGATTTTTCAGGTGATTGGCATCGGCTGCTGGTTTTACCGCGATCAGGCGAGACGCAGCCTGGCCGCGATGACTCAAAGCATTGAGAATGAATCAAAGCGGTTGGACGAGGAAACGGAAAAGCTCGCACCATTGCTTCGCCGGATTGAGTCGGTGGCCGAATGGCGGCCCGTACTGGCCCGGAAACAACGGGTTGGCGTGATCCTCGCCGGGATCGAGTCGGCAGTCCCACCGGAGGTTTGCCTGCAACGGATCACGCTCCTGAATCACGAACGAAATCCCAAAGCCCCGGATCGCCCGTCGGTATCAGTCGTCGGCTGGCGTAAAGAGGGATTCGATCTGGAGAAAGGGTTTCTGGATCAACTCCGAACGGTGTTCCCGCAGTTCACGGTCACACTCCGAACTTCCAACGGGGACGACGCCCTCTTCACCCTCGATATTTCCCAATGAAAATCACTCCTCTCCTGACATTTTTAACCTTTTCACTGGCGGTCACCGCTGTGATCGGCTTGGAACTCAACGGGCTTCTTTCCCGTCGCGGAACGCTCCTGGCCCTGGAACGAACCCACCAGATACGGCAGCGGGAAAACGATATTCAGCGGAAGAAACTTTCCGAGCTGGAGAAAAACGAAAGCGCCATCACGGCTTCCATTCAGAAGATCAATAGTGGCGTGACTTCGAGTGCGCCGGTTGCCGGGAGTTTCCGACCATTGTACGGGGCAGGTATTCCGGTGGAATTTCAGATGTCATCCTCGGAGACCTGGGACTACCAGTTCGGACCGGCCGAGTTGGAGTTTCATCGCCTTCTTCCGGCGCTCACTTCGCTCGAAAATGAGTACCCGCTGCTTCGGTTCAGCCATCTCGAACTGACTTCCCTGGCGAAACCGTTCACGCCCTCGGCATCGGCCATTCACGTTCGAGGGACATTCTCTGTCATGAAAACCTCAACCGCAGGAAAGACCCATCCATGAAGTCTCTTCTTATCTACGCCATGCTGGTATCAACGGCATCCGCCATCAGTGTTCAGGATGTGCCGATGGTTCAGGAAGTCGATTACGTGGCTTCAGCGCGGGACCCGTTTGTGGATTCGAGCGTTTCCCCGACCCTGTTGGGAGCCACAGGAGAACGGGATCTGCGAAAGATCGGTCCACCCATTGAAAGCTATCGCGGCGAACTCGAAGCGTTGCTGCGCCAATCCAGCAAAGTCGATGGCGTCGCCGTGGCCAATGGAACCGGGTTTTCTGTTGTGAACGGAAAGGTTGTGAAAAAGGGAATGCCGATCTCCATCGCGATCCCCGATGAGCTTTGCGAACGCCTTCTTTTGACCAGCCGCTACTTCGGCCTTGGCCTGGAAGACCAGATTTCGGCCAAACACCTGAACCTGTCCATCTCCCGGATCACTTCAAGCGGCCTCCTGCTGACCCTTCAGGGGATGAAAGCCGATCTGCATCTTCCCTATCAGAAAAACCTTTCGCCCCGGTAATCTTTTATGAAACACACCCTTTTTTTCGCCACCCTTCTGCTTTTCTCTCCGATCATTCCGCAAGCGGACGCCAAGCCGTCCGCCGAACGTGTTGAAGCCTCCACGGAAGAACAACTCTTTGATTTCGATGAAATGGCCTTGGGCCGGGCCCTTCGCATCCTCGCGACAATGGCCAGGCTGAACTATATCGAGCCGGAGCTTGATCCAAAGGAAACCATCGCGCTCACCCTGAAAGGAATGAGTGCCAAGGAAGCGTTCTTCGAGGTTGCCCGCCTGCGCGGTTTCACCATTCGGGAACGCAACGGAATCGTCCAATTGTTGCGGAGCGGCAGTTCGGAACGCGGGCACCTGGTGACCCGTCGCTACCCTCTGCGCAACATCGACGCGCATCTGGTGATTCAGGCTGTCGCGGACTACCTGGGCATCCGGTTGACCGCCCCGACATCGCATTCCCCGGCGTTCCCGGCCCCGCAGCAGGATGGAAACCGACTTGGCGAAACCGGCAACAGCGATTCCGGGGGCTTCACCTCGACCGGTCGCGGGAGTTCCTCAGGCTATGGGAATAGCTCGGGCACCTCGGCGGGTCGCGGACGATTCACCCCGTCGCTACCAATGGACGCCCCCTTTTCGGAAGGCGGCCATCACGAGTTCAAAAACTCCATTTATGTCGAGCGAAGTACGAATGCCCTGGTGATTCGAGCCACCGAAGCGCAACACGAAGAACTCGCCACCTACATCGCCCATCACGACATTGCCGAGCCTCAACTTGTCATTGAAGCGCAGATTCTGGAGATCGACATCGACCGCGCCAAAAATCTCGGCCTGGACTGGAAATTTACCGGTGGGAACGGACTCGGCAACGGGACCGCCGAAATGGCCAATGGCGGCTTGAATGCCGCGTTTGGCTACGTGGCCGGAGGAGCCATCCTTTCCCAGCGGGAAGTCTCCGCAACGCTTCGGGCACTGGAGAGCCATCAGTGTTCCACCACCGTCAGTAACGCGCGGGTGGTGACCCGTTCGGGTGTGGCGGCATTGATTAACAACTCCGTGGAAACGCCGATTGAGCTTTCCGCGGTATTTGGAGACGGGGCTACCACGACAGCCCAGACCGGTACAGAGACTTTTGTGACGGGCGTCATTCTCGATGTGCTCCCGAGAATCCTCGATAACGGCTACATTGATCTTAACCTGAACCCGACCGTCGCCACGCAGGTCGGTTCGGTCAAGGGTTCCAGCGGACAGGAACTTCCGATCATCTCCAAACGTAACGCCACCACCTCGGTGGTCGTGAAGGACGGGTACACCGTCGGCATCGGCGGGCTCGTCCAGGAAACCAATACGCGAACCCGCTCCCAAACGCCAGTCCTCGGGAGAATCCCGGTACTCGGGTATCTGTTTCAAAGTTTCGCCCAAACCAAGCGACGCACCAATCTGGTGATCCTGGTCACGCCAAAGATCATCCGCACCCCGCGCTTCCTCGACGATCAGTTAAGCCCGGACGATGAGGCGGCCCTCTCCAAGCAGCAATCCGGAAAGGAGCGTAAACCATGGCCCAAAGCCATCAAGATTTCCCGATAGATTTCCGCAGGAGCGGGTTCACGCTGATTGAAATGTTGATCAGCGTGATGCTGGTGGCCTTCGCCGTCTCCGCCGTTGCCACCCTGTTTCGTCACGCGGAATATTCCGCCCTCAAAGCAAGGATTGAGGGGAGGGTAGCGGCTCTTTCCCGGTATCACTCCGCGCGGATGCTATACCTGCCCTACAACCGTTTGCTTGATCCCGGGCTGGCAACGGCTGAGAACGGGTTCCTTTATCATCCCGCCGACGGATCAGGCTATGCGGATCTCTACCCTTACACCGTGCGGACCATCCTCTCTGCCGAAGACCCCTCGGGAAATGAGATCAGGATTTCGACAGCCATCGAGTGGGAAGAACCTTCCCTTAATTTTTCTTCCCCAACGAATCTGCAAAAGCGGATTGATCTGGGGAGTCACGTGAGGAGGAGGTTTTAAGATGATGTTTTCTGCCTCATTCCCTCGAAGGGGAACGACCCTCATTGAAATGCTCGTCGTCGCAGCAATGGTTTCCGGCCTGTTGATGGTAGCCGCTACCACCATGACCAGTTTCATCTATCGCACCGCGATGGACCTCCAACTGGAGCGAACCGAGCGGGCGGCAAACCGGGTCATGGCCGAGTTTTCCTCGATGATCCCGGAAGCCGTCGCTTACGCGATCTATCCTCAGTTCACCAACTGGCAGACCAGTTCCCCGTCGATTCAAGGCAACTTCATCCTGGTGACTCATCCCAACGGCACTCAGACCGGGTTTGCCTTCGATTCCGGCCAGATTGAGATCATCGATTTCCCAACGGGCGCACGCCTCGTCTGCCATCGTCAGGCGAGGATCGGCACTCACTTCGTCTCGATGGAAGACGGAATCCCGACACTGACCTGGTCGGTCACTCTGCCCAAAGAACAGGTCTTCTTCCGATGCAACGCTCAACCTCTCTACATGCAATGAAACATTCTTACTCATCCAAACAAGGCTCCGTACTGGTGGCCGTCCTCGGCTTGGTCCTCGCCTTAATCGGTCTCGCAGGCTACGGCCTTCTGACCACACGCCAGGCATGGCGCGAAAACACCTCGAAACTCCTCCATCAAACGGTTGCTCATGCCGATATTCACGGTGCAACCAACGATGTCCGTTCGTTCATCGCCAGGCAATTCGCCTCAGGCGCATCCGCCAATCTGGCTTATCTGCCCACCGTTGCGACGGCAGGCACATTAACCGGCGACGGAGATGTGACGCCCTATTACCAATACGGCTCGCAGTCATCAGGTTTGTCGGTCGTCGCCACCCAATCCTCAAACGCTCTATCCCCGCTATCGGAATTAAGCGATCCTTTCTACGGCATCCAAGCGGCAACGACGACTTTTGATTATCGCCAAAGTGCCACGCTCACCACGGATTCATCAGTGGGAGATCGTTCAGCCCGAGATCAGCGGGCCGATGTGCAAGTTGAAATCCGGCAGTTTCCGCTTTCGCAGTTCTCCCAATTCTACACGGTCGATCATACCCTCTCCAATCCGGGCCTGACCGATCTCGGCCGAACCCACGCGGACGGCAATCTGACGATCACTCAAAATGCGACCGCCTCTTACCCGTTGACCGTTGCGGGCAGGCTCCAGGTCGGAGCCGGTGCAACCGTCTCCGTCAAACAGCAACCCGACGCGGCGAACGCCTACGCTGTTTCATCGACGACCACCATCGAAGCCCGCCGGGCACTCATGCAGAACACCATCGTGGACAACGATGTGCTCCAGAGCCAGATCACGACGGCAGCCACCCTTCCTGAACTGGTCAGTCCGCCAGCCGTCAATCTCGGATCAGCCGCAAAGAACGCCCAAAAGCTCCTTGGCCAGTGCGACGTTCAGGTCCGCTACGATAGTGCAACCGACACCTTCACGGCCACCCGTCCCTCGGGAAATGCCGACATGCCCACCCGGAACGCCATTCAGACCTACTCCGGCTCTCTGCTCCCGAAAGCCGCTGGTCGCCCCGTCATCGAGTTCGACGTGACCCGTCTGGAGACGGCGGGAAGCCACTGGAACAGTTACTACATTTACAGCGACAACGTAAACGCCATCGTCATCATCCGAAACGGAGCAACCCTGCCCCGCAATCTTTCCATCGTCACCCCGCACGATATTTTGGTGGAAGAAGGCTTCAATTCCCCACTTAATCCGTCGCTGGTGCGCAGTGCCTCGATGGTTACCGGCGGGCGAGTTGTCGGCGTGGCCGAGTGAGAGCCCGATCAAATGGCGACGGGGGGCGTCCCTGTCACCCCGCATCTTTCCAGACAAGCCGAACCGCGAACTTTTTCCGGTCAGGAGTAATTGTAATCGAAAAAGGGGGCGTCTTCTCTTTCCGGAGATGATACCGGGCACTCCAACTAAACCGATTGGCATCTTCCTTCGTCGGCATCGTAATGGTCTTTCCCGCGAGAAGATCGGGAATAGAGGTCCGCCATTGGCGATACGAGGTTTTGCTCGTGCGTTTGTACTCGGCAATCAAGGGATTGGGCTTGTCGGTGGTTGGCTCCTTTGACAATCGAACCCGCCAGATGGCATCTCCCGTCCGGTAACTCCACGACCAATATCCCGCCCGATTGATGGCCCGCCAGAGGCTGATGACATGGGTTTTGGAAGACAACTCGACATCGAAACGCCCTTTGAGCATCCGCTCGACGATCTTTGAAAAGTCCGGGCGATTCAGGTCTCCGGGATCAATGGTCAGAACTTTTCGCACCCTTGAATCTTGGCAGAAATCGGGTTTAGCGGCAACCCGTATCGACTTCCGGTACAACCGGGCGGGCTCCGAACCTCAACCCGTCCGGGTTCGCTTCCTTCGAAGTTCTTCCACGCCTTCCAGCTTATAGGCCAGAGACTTCGAAATCCACGGTTTCGCTGCAAACCCGGCATGACTCAACTCGCCGCGCAACCTGCGTAGCCGGATTGAAAACGACGATCTGGATGGATTGGACACGCACTCATGGCATCGCCGCAATCGATCATAAAAATGGACGATGTATGTTACGTTTCCTCTCGGAAACTGCGTTTCAATCCCATTATGAGATGGACCTCGCACAATCAGACGGATCATGCTCTGGACGGTTTCCATCCGAAAGATGCCATAAGAACAAAGTTTTCGGGTGATTTTTTCCGAAAATCAGTTAGAAAGACGTGTAAATGGATTTTTCGAGCTTTTCCTCTCCGTTTCCCAAAAACCCTTCGCCCAAAACCCAAGAGCGTCATTACATTTACGAAGCGTGTGTTCTAGCTTTGAGCACTTGTGCAAAGACATCTTGGGAACCTCAAGCCACAGGAGACTATTCCCATCACCGATTGCCTTTAGAGAACATTGAAGGGCAGTTACAGGGTCACTTATATAAAGCTGAAGTCAAAATTATGGTGATGTTCATGCAGTGGGCTAGCACAGGAAAGTGGCCTCGCTTTAGAAACGCACCGGTATTCTTCACTCGTAAAATCCTTGAAAATTACATCGAAAAATTCACGGATAGGCCGATGCGACCGGAGCTTCCAACCACCTTACCTCCTTGGGATGCAAAAGATATTGCCATTTTTCTTGAAGAGGTTGTAAAGGGATGGATCGAATTTACGGGAAGATATTGGCTTAAAGAGCTTGCGCGGGAGCAACATGAGTTCCAGGAACAGTACCTGGATTCACTGGAGGAGTGGTAATGTAACCAAGTACCCTTGGTATCTTTGTGTGCGAAAAATTCTGAGAAGCCCCGAATTTTAGAAGGTTGCTCAAAAGGTTAGTGATTTGGTAACGAATTGCAGAATTGAAGATGATTAACGAACCGGCGGTTATGATCCCTTAAACCAGGTGCAAATGCTCCCGTCCGGCTCAATCGGAGGAAGCAGTACCCGCCTGAATCCCCGTTCGGCATGGGTCAACACGCAATGATGCTTGCGTAAACTGCGGAGCACAAACGGCTTGATCCGATGTTCCTCCAGTTCGGTGTAGCTCCGGTTAGTCTGCCCCCCGGATACCCCCCATGACCGCTTGACGACCTGCTTCTTGCCGATAAAGTCCGCACTCTCCACGGCCCCCTCCTCGTCGGCGGCTTTGAAGATCATCCGGTTACGAAGATTGAGCGTCAACACCCGTGCCTTTTCCCTCCCGAGCGGCGGAATGAATGAGGTGGACGACTGCGCGGCGGCAACCACCGTGGCATGAGCCTCCCGGATAACGTCCACGCAGTTATAATCGCTCATCCCGTCCTCGCTCGCCGTCATGAACCGCTGGGCCTCGTCCGCCCACAAAATGAGAAGGTTGGCGTCCCGACGCTCTTCCTTCGGCTTGTCGAACCGGCGCAGGACATGAGTGTAGAAGAGCATCTTCAGGAAGGTATTGACGTACCGGCGTTCCGCCTGAAACTTCTGCGGCATCGCCACGCAAATGATCTTGCCCCGGTCAATATCGGCAAAATCAAAAGTGTTCTCCGGAGCGCAAAAGACCTGGGTCATCTCCGGCGTCAGGAAGTATTGCAGATAATTGGCAATAGTCTCCCGCACCCCGCCGAGCTGTTCCGATGGCTGGCTCAGAAAACGGTTTCTGAAGTGGTCGATCAACTCCCGTCGTCGTTCGGTCGGATACCGGTCCGTCAGGTCTTTGATGGCCTCCTCCATGTCTTTGGGATCAGAGAGAAGGTGATACGCATTTTCAAGGGTAACATCTGCCTGAATCTCATAGAGCGTCTCCAGTGCCTTCCCGATATGCGTCTGCGCCTGATTCTTGAAAAAGCCCTTGTCACCCTGCTGCCCCAGACTCGTGGCCGTATCGACGACGAACTTGGAATAGGTGCCAAATGGGATGCCCCGGTCTGAGGTCAGATTGTAGGTATGCGTCGGCTGCCAGTTCGCCGGAGCATGGTCCGGCTTGAGCTGAAGCAGAATGAGATCCTGCTCCCGATGAAAATGCTTGGCCATCTCCGAAAGCGTCTCCCAATAAAGTCCTTTGTCGTCAATACAGACGCCGCCCCAGTTCGGTTCATTCCTGAAAACTTCGTAAAGAAGGGGGGTGATCCCGGAGCGCGTCTTGCCGGAACCGGTGTCCCCGGTAATCAGCCAACCCCGGCAGAAATCCTCACGAGTCCATGTCAACCCTTTAAGGCGGACGATCACCCGACGTTTCAGTCTAGGCACCCCGGCTTTCAAGGTCAACGCATAGCAGGCGAAAAGGACGAACGCCCCAGCGATCCCCATTGAAGCAGGAGAAGGAAGCATCCAATAGCTGAAAACTGCAGCAGCCAAAGAAGCCACCGTAAGCAGAACTCCGTAAAGATTCATGAGGTGATTAGAGGAAAAACTTGCCCAAACAGAGGCCGGTGGAGAGCGCGAGGACCGTTGCGACGACCAGGGCTGTGGTGTGATAGGTGGGGGAAGGCTCCTTCCGTCCAGGCACCATCCTGAGAGCTTCGATCATCTCGGAAGCGATCTTGGAAAGAGCTTTGGTACGGTGTTCCAGTGCCTCGAACGATCCCCGGAATTCATCATAGGAAGAAGCGGTTCCCTCCTGTTCGGGACGGTTCTGCCAACGATGGAAATAAATCTGAAAAAGTTCGAGTGACGCCAGAAGCGGATCGCCATCCTTGATGCCGTACTTCTTCTGCCATTCCAGAACCGCCATTTTCAGTGTCAGGTCCGGTAAATCGCTCATGAGAACTTATCCTTGCGGGACCACCCCGGCATCTGCCTTCGCGGGAGAGGATTTCTTTGAAATCCCCAAAGGCAACAACACACTTTTCACCAGATCAATGCGTTCGTTGAAATGGTTTTGCCAGTTCTTCAGGCGTTGCCGATCCATCAGGGAAATCTTTGGATGACGGATCGCATCGGTGATCGTCAGATTGTCCTCATTGAGCAAGGTTACCAGCCAGTCGTAGAGCTTCGGCATGACCATCTCCGTACCACCGAACTCATTAAGCACACGGTGGCGAATCTGGCTGTTTTCATAGATTTTGAAATGTTCGCTATGAACCTGATTCTTCACAATGAGATACCGGCATTGCCCGGCAAAGCTGTCAGTGATGATTTTGATCTGTTCCACGCTATCCGCTTCATGATTGACGGGAATAATTATCGTGGATGTTGCCTTCAGGGTTTTAAGAACCTCAAACGCATGGATCTCCTGGAAATAATCCAACAGCAGGTCCGTTGACGCCGCCCTGCAATCCAGCACCACAAGGTCGTTCTGCTCCAATGAAGAAAAAACCTCGTCCATACTTTGAGGGTCATCGATATTGACAAATGCGGCCTCCTGATGAAATCGCTTGAGTGTGGAGTTCTCATTATCGGTATCAATCGCCCGGTGCGGAATCTGCCGGTCTTTGAGATACTGGACGAAGTGCGTGGCAAAGGTGCTTTTGCCGACACCGCCTTTACCGTTCATAATGATGTTCAGATGTTTTTTCATATCAGGGAAACTTCAATAAGGGTTAAATGTTCCTGGGATCGGCAATACGAGGGCCGCGCCGCTTCGGGCGAAAGGCCGTATCAGAAGAAGGATTGATGACACTTGGAGGCGCTGGAGGGGGAGCTGGCTTTTCAGGAGGTAAGGCAGGGAGAGACATCTTCTTCTTGGCCGACCGTTTTCTTCCATCAATGGCGGCCCGGCAGTACCGGGCTACCGTAAATCGGGATACCGTGATGCCTGATTCATTCAGGATTCGTGTAATTTCACGATAGGAAACCCCTTTGGCGCGAAGCCTGGCGATCCCTTCCTTACAGCTTTCAAGCCGTTCAAATTTCTGCGAACAGCGGACTGAATATTGGTTCACCGCCTCTTCAAAAATCCGATCCGGAGAAGCTCCGGATTCAGTGCTCATGATGGAATGGTCCTCTGAATGAATGTTTTTCATTTTCCCGATCTGTTGAAATGGCAGAAATCCGCGGTCGCCTATCGCTGATAAAGTAAATTGATGGCCCTCCCGATCAGGTATGGAATCTGGGGAACGACGGCGTTGCCTGTCGATCCAAGTCGTTCCAATCTACGGGGAACCCCATGAGCCAGCAGTGGAACTGCGGGGTTAATGAGCCTTCGTTTCCCATCGTTTCCGAGTGAGATTTGACCATCCGCCCAAGCAAACCATTCTCGGGCACGTTCTCCAGATTGCCGCAATCCTTCCAGTCTCTCGCCGTCGGAGTTCCCCAGAGGTGCAATTTGACCGCCGTAGAGAGGCCATTGCCGCTGTTCGCCGACGCCCCGGCCCGGTTGTGGTCCCCATACACCGTTGGCGTAGGCCACAATCCATAGACGATCTCGCCGGTGGGGCGCACCAACGGCGGAAGCCGGTATGCAGTGCCAGACAAGATGATACCCGAGCGCGGCCAGTCCACCGAGGTATTCTCCAAATGCTCGTCCTCCAGCAAGGCTAAGGATAGCTGCGACCTGCTCCATGAGTACCCATTGGGGTCGAAGATGGCCAACAAGGTTGATAAAGGCCGGATAAAGATGCCGCGCATCGCCAGCACCACGCCGTGCCCCCGCAAGGCTGTAAGGCTGGCAAGGAGGTGAGCCGACAAGCACATTAACCGGTCTCGGATTTCGTTCGATGATCGTGGTGATGTCATCATAAACTGTAACGCCAAAGCGGGCCTTTAGAATCCGCTGACAAAAGGGATTGATCTCGCATTGCCATTGAAGCTGCCATCCACATGCGTTAAGCCCCAACTCCCACCCGCCGATTCCTGAAAAAGTGGTCGCATAGGTTATCATGTCAAAATTTCACCCGCGATGCTCCGTTGAAGATCCACGGCTGCTCCGATGATTCGCCGGAGACCGCTCCATCGAAAACGCACGATTGCTCCTTCGGTCTACCAGAACCCGCCCCATTGAAGCTCTGGGAAGGCTCCGCCGATTTGCCCGGCCCGGCTCGGCTAAGGCTCCAAAGGTGTGCCGCTGGCGTGCCAAAACCTGCTCAAGTAAAGCTCGATGGTCGCCCCACCAGTCTTCCAGGGTCCGCTCCGTAAAAGCTCTACGGCTGCTTCGTCGATCCACCAATGTCTGCCCTATTGAAGCTTCACGGTTGCTCCACCGGTCTGCCAAGGCCCGCTCGATTGATGCTCCGGAGCTGCTCCGCCGATCAGCCATTGCGTGATCCTGTGACGCTCCACAGATGCCCTCCTCGCTTGCCAAGGCTCGCTCTACTAAACTGCCACGCTTGCTTTGTGAATCTGCCATGTTTTGCTCTGCCCGATCATTGCGGAGAAATTGGAGGAATTGCCTTCAAAGCCTAACCATTGGTTAGGAGTGGGGCGTCCACTATCCAATCATTAAAAATTGTAGCATCGTTTTGCTCTCTCCCTGCGCTCGGATGGGCGCAACTTTCGCTTTTCCAAAGAAAAGGTTTCCAATGCCCCTTGCACATTGGAGACCGCGATTAGGGAGAGTCTATCAGACTGATTTCCTGCGGGTTGCGCCCATCGGAGCGCAGGTTAAGGATTGCTTCGTGATATGAGTCAGGAGTGCTGACCTCAAAAACGCAGTATAGTCTGGCCAATGCAAAGACCTATTTCTCGGAACACCTTTCCGTCGGCGATTACTACACCGGCGAGCGACTCGGTGGAGCGTGGTTTGGTGCGGGTGCCAAAGAACTCGGCCTGACCGGGAAAGTGGGGGAGACGGAGTTTCTGAAACTCTGCGACAATCTGCATCCCATGTCCGGAGAACTCCTGACCCAACGGAAAAAGACGTTTCGCCGGGAGGTCGATTCCGAAGGCAACAACAAGGAAGTCGCCAATCGCCGGGTCTTCTATGACTTTACCATTTCCACTCCGAAATCCGTCTCCATTCTCGCCTTCGTTGCGAAAGATGATCGGATCATCGAGGCCCATGACCGTGCGACCGGGATTGCCATGCGTGAACTGGAGGCGTTTGCGGCGGCTCGTGTTCGAATTGGTGGCCAGTCCTCCCGCCGAGCGACGGGCAACGTGGTCGGGGCCAGGTTCCGGCACGATACGTCGCGGGCGTTAGACCCCCATTTGCACACTCATTGTATCTTTTTCAATGCCTCCTTCGATCATGAGGAGAACCGTTGGAAGGCTCTGGAGAATATCGACATGTTCAGGGCGCAGAAATACGTTGAGAGCGTCTATTACCATGAACTGGCTCGTGATCTGCGGCAGTTCGGCTATGAAATCGAGAATCATCCCCGTGGAGACTTTGAAGTCAAAGGAGTCTCCAAGGAGTTGTGCGAGCGTTTCTCCAAACGCCACAAGGAGATTGATGCCCGGACATCGGCACTCCTGGAGCGTTGCCCCGAAAAGGCGGATGGTAACCTCGCCGAAATCCGGGAAAACATCGCCTACTATGAGCGTTCCCGGAAGATCAAGGATATCCCCATCGAAGAGCTTCAGGCTCGCTGGAATGGGGAACTCACCAAGGAAGAGCGCAGTTCCCTGTCTGCCCTGGTCGAAGGAAGCAGCGCAGTCGTTCTTCCCGAACCGACCTTTGCCATCGCGGAGGACGCCATTACCTGGGCGGAAGATCATCTCTTTGAACGAAGATCGGTGATTCGCGAGAAGGATCTTTGGCGGGTGGCACTGGAGCGGGTAAGAGGCGAGGATGTTTCCGTCGAAGACCTCAAGGCCGTCACCCAAAAGACTGACTATATCCGGTATTCTCACGATCCCGATAAAATTACCACCGAAGAGATGCTCAACCGGGAAATCGAGATCGTCCAGACGGCCAAGTACGGGGCCAACCGGTTTGAACCGCTTTCGCCGGATGACGAACTGACTAACCAAAATCTCGATAGGGGGCAGCGCGAGGCCGTGGCGCACATTCTTTCCTCCCGCGATCTGGTGACCCTCTTCCGGGGAGGGGCGGGGACCGGCAAAAGCTACACCTTGCGCGAGGTCGAAGCCAAACTGCTCCAAACCGGGCGCGGTGTTCACGTGATTGCCCCTCAACGTCAACAGGTGATGGACTTGGCTCGCGATGGATTCAACGATCCAAAGACGGTGAGCGAGTTTCTGATTTCACCCGGTATTCGTGAAGGAGATGTTGTCATCGTTGATGAAGCCGGTCAGATCGGGGCCAGTCAGATGCAGGCCCTTTTCGGGCAGATTGAATCGAAGGGAGGGCGAATCATCCTCTCGGGCGATACCCGCCAGCATGGCGCGGTCGAAGCCTCCGATGCCCTTTGGGCCATCGAGAAATATTCCGGCCTGCGAGCTGCGGAATTGCAGGAGATCCGACGGCAAGACCCCGCCAAAGCCCGGAATGCTGCCGAACGAAAGTTCATCGAAGCGTACAAGCAGGCCGTTGAAGAGGCTGCAAAGGGCGACATTGCCGCTTCATTCCATCGTTTGGACGATCAGGGAGCCGTACTGGAATGTCCGCCGGGCGAGCAACAGCAATGGCTGGCCGCACATTATCTGGAGCACGCCCGCAAGGGTGAAACAACGCTCGTCGTTGCGCAGACCTGGTCAGAGATTTACAAGGTCAATGAAACCGTTCGCGAGGCACTGAAAGCGGAGGGATTTATCAAAAAGAGGGAACGCACCGTTACCGCGCTGGAACGAACCTACCTCACCGACGCTCAGAAGAAGGATGCCCGGTTTTATACCCCCTCAAGCGTCCTCGTGTTCAACCGGAACGCCTGTGGTTTCAAAAAAGGACAGGTCGCGAAACTTGTGTCCATCGCCCCCAATGGCCTATTGATCGAAAGTGAAGACAAAGCGGGGGTTCTTTCAAACCGTTACCTGGGCCATATTACCATCTGTGAGCAGAAGGAATTGCCCCTTTTGTCGGGAGATCGCCTCCAGCTCAAAGCCAATGCAAGAATCGGTACAGGCCAGCGGTTGGCCAACGGTGAACTGGTCACCGTCAAATCCGTAGAGGCCAACGGAACAATCACCCTGAAGGATGGGCGCGTCATCCCGGCCAATTACCGCCAGTTCGGTCGCGGCTACGCCGTCACCTCCTATGCTTCGCAAGGAAAGACCGTCGATTACGTCCTCTTCTCAGATTCGGCCATCAGGGCGGCCACAAACTCCCAGCAATGGTACGTCTCCATTTCCCGAGGCCGAAAAGGCATCCGTATTTTTACCGCCGACAAGGAACAACTCCGCGAGAACGTCAGCCAGTTGGGAGAGCGTTCCCTCGCTCTCGATCTTGTCGATGGAAAACCACCCCAACAAGCCGCTGAACGCCCTCTGCCGGGATACCGGATGATACCCGGAATCAAGACTCTCAAGCAATATGCGATGATGATGCGACTTCGGATGGCCGCTTGGGCAATTATCCACCATTCCCGCAGCAATCGGAAAACAACTTCCCATGATAAAAAGCAATCAATCTGAAAAGACAAAATTCCTGTGCTGGAACAAGGAGGCTCAACAGCAATCACTCCGTATAGAACAAGCCAACGGCGACCTTTTCATTATCCCCTATATTCATCTTCTCTATGCTCATTTGGGCACAGAGAATGAGAAAGAGCTTCTTGCGCTTACCTTTTCCAGTCATGAAATTCGCATTGTAGGACGAGCCCTAACGGACCTGGCTATCGCCATTCAGCAACTTTCCATTGAATGGATCAAACCATTGGATGCCCGATATTCTGAATCAAAGAAAACAGGTGCCTTGGTCGAGAGAATTATAATATACAAAAGAGAGTCGATTTAATTCCATTCGCATAGCAATGGTCACTATGAGGAAAATCCAAAAAGGCAGTTCTTATCAGGAAGACGCGGATCATTCCAGGAGCAATCCAAAAAAACCAATCTACGGGATTATTCCGGCAAATACGTGTTGCAGATAGGGTTAAATGTAACTAATTTTTGCATTAACACAGACATACACCATCGGAACAAAAAAAGTGAATGCAAACTCACAACCCATTTCCAGATATTGCAACTTATTTGCGCGAGCATGATGATGAATTTGTAGCTTTGCAAGGAATTTATGTGTTGACTTCTTCCATAAATTTGAAGATTATTGCCCTGTTAGACAGTATACATGAATACCCCTCCTCAATATTGGCTGCGCGAGTTCAACGATAGAATAACAGACTTCGGACGCGGTACGCCGCATTGGGCCATGCCCATATCTATCAAACTTCGAGTAGAATCCGGATGTTTTTGCCGAAGCTGCTGCCCCGAAGGCCACCGCCTTATCAATGAGCATTTAGAGCAAAATCCGTTGCCTCCACTCGAAGCCCGCATGATTGAGCACGAAAGCGGGCCAGAAATACTTACTTATCTTGATTATGTGGAAGGAGTGGCCTCTTTTGGTGCCGCCATAATTGGGCTTATCTTAGTAATTATCCAATCTCGCTCACGCGGCATCAAAAGGGGCGACAAGAAGGGGGATCCTTTTAAGCTTATCATCCGACGCACTGATGGAAATAAATTTCATGAGGAGCTAGTAATGAAGATTCCATCCGACGCTGAGGTCGATATTAATAAACTTTCGAAGCACTTCTTTGAAAGTGCCAATCGAATTAAGACATCTGCTTCAGCGAGTCCTCGAAGAAAAGTAACAGGAAAAAACAAAAAGAGGAATAACTAATAAGGCAGTGCTGCCAACCCGCATTCTACGGGTGGCTGACCTTAGTCGTTAGTTGAAGAAAAAACATCATGTCTTGGTCTCACATTGATCAACAAATGCGCTCCTTCGCGCCGTATCTCCGGGACCAGTTCAGGATTAGTCCGCCTCAGAGTAACCACCTTGCTTCTGAGATCGCTGACGAGCTTCGGAAGCTCCCTATTGAGGTGTTGAACTCAATCGCTTCAGCAGACCCTGTCGGAGTACAAGCGCGACTTGATGAGCTACGAGGATTCCAAATGTTCATGGATGTTGTCAACACGACCGAACTGCACCCGGCACTCATTCGAGCCCAAGTGATCACGCAAAATTACATATGCTTTGTTTACCTGGGCGACGCGTGTTTTAAGGCACTGCGTAAAGCCGTCCCATCAGACAGTGTTACGAGGATGTGCTGTCAGTTTCTGATCGACAATCCAGTTCGAGCACTACGCAATGCTCTCGCACACGCTAATTGGACCTACTGTGACGACCATAGTGGGCTGGTTTTCTGGGCTCGCAAGGGAAGCTGTCCAAGTGAGACGTTGGAGAGATTTGAAGTTAATCAAAACGATCTGAATTTCTGGCAAGCACTTTCCAGATGTATAGCATACGTCGCCTACACTCTGATCACCGAAATAAATAGAGAAGGCGGTTCAGGCCACCCTTCAAATCCGATTGCTTCATCTTAAACTTTGATATGATTGCGTTTTATTAAGGAATAAGAAGGACGTAGGATATTTTCATCGATAACTTACTTCAGTAAAGGCACACTGAAGTTCCGTTAAGGCTGGCGTATTTGGACGAGCAGGCTTGGCTATTTTCTCTTCTGGGGGTTGTTTCTGAAGTGGAAGAGATCAGATCGCAATTTGCCAATTTTGGCCGATACTGAATTGGAGGCACCCCAAATCACCATTGTGGTTTTTTATGGTAAAAATCAAAAAATCAAGCGTATCCGAGGGCTTGTCGCTCACAGGAAAAGGAGGTTCTTAAATTTTTCTTGAATTTGTCACAAAAACTGATTAATTTTTGTGACAAACCCTGCGATGATTTCCGTTTACGACCAGATTTGGACTGAGATGACTGCCAAGCAAACAGCTAAGGCGTACTCGGTGCGGGATTTCCATGACTTGGGAAGTCCTACGGCCGTTCGGAAAGCTTTAAGTCGGCTGGTGAGGGCGGGTAAAATTCGTCGAATTCGACAAGGGCTTTACGATGTACCGAGTTCCCATCCCATCATTGGGAAGACATCTCCGGATATTGAGGGAGTGGTTCGGGGAATTATGAGCAGCAGCAGTGCAAATTGGCAGTTTTCAGGTGCCTATGCGGCAAACTTGCTGGGGCTCTCGGAACAGGTGCCAGCAAAAATTGTAATTCTCACTGATGGAGTTCCAAGAAAGGTCGAGTTGGGAAAATTACTTCTTTCGTTCCAGCGGGTGGCTCCTCGCAACCTGCTTGGGGCCGGGAAACCCGTTGGTTTGGTCTTCCAAGCCCTGCGCTACATAGGTAATCAGAGTGAAGATTGGCCCAAACATATCAAGCATTTGCAACGTATACTGGATAACGAAACCAAGACTGATCTTGTTAATCTTATCCCAAAATTGCCCGTCTGGATGCAGACTATTGCTAAAGCGATTGTGGAAAACTGAAATATGGACACAGTGATTCATCTCACTCATCGACAGAGGTCTGAACTATTCACGTCTGCCGCTATGCAGATGGGTGTCGGCTCGGTTATTTTGGAAAAAGACTTTTGGGTGTGTTGGGCAATCAAAGAGTTATTTGCATTACCCGATATTGGAAAGTATCTGATCTTTAAGGGAGGCACATCGCTTTCGAAAGTTTATCACGTGATCAACCGATTTTCCGAAGATATTGATATTTCGATTGATCGCGGATTTCTCGGCTTTGGTGGAGATGATGAACCGGAAGCTGCTGTGAGCAACAAGGAACGTCAGCGGCGGGTTGGCGCACTGATGACCGCTTGTCAACAGAAGATCGTGGCCGAACTGCTTCCCGCTCTGAATGGTGCCATCCAAACGAAGATGGGTGATGATCTCTTTTGGCATCTTCAGTTGGATGAGAGTGATCCAGATAGGCAAACATTGCTCTTTCACTACCCGTCATCGCTCCCTGATAGAGAATCCGGCTATATTCGCCGCTCCGTAAAAATCGAAATGGGAGCCAGAGCCGATCATTGGCCATATGAAATAAGGGAAGTCTCGTCTTACGTGGCCGAACAGTTTCCAGAGGGATTTAAGGAGCCGATATGCCATGTAAAGGTATTGGCTGCTGAGCGAACTTTCTGGGAGAAGGCGACGATTCTTCATGCAGAATATCACCGGCCGTTCGATAAGGCCGCGCCGGAACGCCTTTCCCGTCACTACTACGATTTTGATGCTTTAATCCAGAAGGGCATCGCCGAGCGTGCCGGTCCGGATATACTAAAACGTGTCGTTGAACACAAGAGCATCTTCTTTCGTTCAGGTTGGGCGAAGTATGGCGAAGCAGTACCCGGATCATTAAAAATCGTTCCTCCTGAAATCCGGATGAAAGCATTGCGAAGTGATTATATCCGAATGCAGGAAATGTTTTTTGGTAAGGTAACGGAGTTTAATGGAATTATAGAGAGACTAACAAAGTGGGAAGACGCCTTTAATGGTGACAACAGATGATCGAGGCAAAACACCCCACTCGAACGCTTTTTCATTGCTTCAAAAGGGCTATTTTCTGTCATCCTTCGGCAGTTCAGGTTCGGGTCGAAACACCTAAATTCGGTCGCTTCCTTTTTGCCAACCGAGCTGTTGCCCCCGATACTCTGAATCAGAAAGGGCAGGTGACCTGGTCGAAAAATGACGATATCGGAAAGGGGCCTCCGGGAATTAGCTAATTCGCATATTGAACCGTCATGCCCCTAAACTGGCTCGCATACACATCGGCCAGGGCCTTTCGAACAGGATTCACCTTGAACAAACGGCAGGACTTGTAAAAGCAGATCAGCCTGTAAATAAAAGGTGGTTTCCCTCATAGCCCATCGGAGGACTTTTCATCCCTTGCAGGTACTGTAATCAAATATTTCCTGTCGAGTTTTCCCCCTTTAAATAGCACCCGCTTTCCACTCCCAAGGAAAATCTTTTTCAAATCCAGTTCTTCGAGCCAGGGATGTTGATAGGGTTCCGCCAAATGCAGGAAAATCCGTTTAACCTTCACTGAAGAACAGCACTCAAGCAACTGCTGAACCAACCCGCCCCGCAAGGTGCCAAGGGACTCAAAGATCAAGCGCATATGTTCATATCCGGCTTCGTCGATTTTTTGCTCATAGAGAAATTCCAAAACCGCTCGCTCCAAGCTGGACACCTTGAGGGTGAAGGTGCCGGGGCGGTACTCCTGCAAACCGACATCGGGAGGTAGAAAATGACTGCCGACATAATGCAACTTGTTGGGCAACGAGAGATTTTGGAACCAGGCAGGCAACCGCTCCCCCTTATCGCCGAAAAGATACACCGTCTGTTTCCCCAGCGATAAAAAATGGCCCTTGCCCAAAATGTCCAACGCCGTTCTTCCACCCGGGTGGATCGTGCAGCCTATTTTCTGCTGGAGGCCGAATACCGCACCGAGCCAGGTAGGCGGCTCTGATGTCGTGGTGAATGCTCCCGTTCCCACCCGATGCAACCAACCGGACGAGACGTAGTAATTGGCCAGACCAGACGATATTCCCCGATCTTCGAGCCACGCCATCGTTAACACGGCACCTACTGGAGCCGTAAGAAGCCGTTGGTTTATTCTGTTGCTTAAATTATCAGTCACGCTGCTTAAATTAACTACAAAATAAACCATCATCCATTTCTTGCAAGTACCTTCAGAGGCTTTCGGATCGACGCCTCACGGAATCTGGCTTGAGCAAACGGCAACTTACATTGGGTTGATTTTCATCGCAAACAACTCAATTTCAATGAGATACGCTGATCTAATAAAAATATTTGATGCAAAAACAATAAAAAGTTATACTTTGATCTTAATAAAATGAAAACTCATCGCCGATTGGCCCAGGGCTTGGAAATTGCGATCAAAGTGGCCAGAGATCAGGTTGTCCGTGGTCGCGACCTTCCGCAAGGAGTCCGTACTTTCCTCATCAAACAGGGATGTCTGCTGGAGATCATGAAAGGGTGGTATTTTCTGGTGCCTCCAGACGCCCCCCGCGGGGAAACCGCACTTTGGCACGGAAATTTCTGGTCGTTTTTAAGCCTCTATTTGGAAGACCGGGTGGGAAATGAGTACTGCTTGAGCGCGGAAATCTCCCTTGACCTACAAAGCGGGGAGACGACGACGCCCACTCAGGTCATCGCCCTCCTGGCGCGAGGCGGCAATAATACCATTCTCCTTCGTTTTGCCGATACCGGGATTATCTGTTCTTTACTGACGTATGCGGCTCCAGATCGACTCCCCCAGCGCGTCGTCAGCTATCGTGGTTTGAACCTGATGCCCGTTGGACATGCGTTGGCACGGGTCTCGCCCACCTATTTTCATACGAATCGCGCTCAAGCAGAAGTCCTGTTGCGAACCATACCCGCCCCGGAACTGGCATCCGGCATCCTCGAAGTCGATAAGGAAACGGGAGCCGCCCGTATTCTCGGTGGACTGGAGACCTTGGACATGACGGAAAAGGCAGACCAGGTTCGGGGCTTGATTTCACTGACCGGATGGACCAAGGCGGTGAATCCTTTTCCCGACTCCACCCCCTTGCTATCAGCCACCATTCGTCCGGTAAGCCCTTATGCAGATCGGATTCAACTACTTTGGCAACAAATGCGTCCAGCAGTATTGGAGCATTTTCCGCCTTCACCTAAAGTGTCCGCTGACGATTACTTTGCAAAAGCACATCAGCTTTACGAATACGACGCTTACCATTCGCTTTCAATCGAAGGGTTTCAGGTGACCAGAGAGTTGATTGCCCGAATTGCAATGGGCGGCGATTCTCAGGACGATCTTGCCATGAAGGAGGAAAATAATCGCCTTGCAGCCAAGGGGTATAGCTTGGCGCACGCGTCAGTCCTCAAAAGCATTGAGAAGATTTTCGGAGGAGACCCACCAGGGAAAGTTGCTTCAACGGATTTGCCCTATTGGTTTGCTGAACTGCACCGTCCTTTTGTGCAAGTGGGCCGTTTGACGGCATCCGATCTGGCAGGGTATCGGGAGAAGCCCGTTTTTCTTAAAGGAGCCACCCATGTTCCTCCTGGCCCCGGTATTCCCGTAATGGACAGTATGGAAGCCTTCTTTGCGGCACTTCAAAGTGAACCCGAGGCGTCCGTACGCGCGATTCTCGGGCATTTCATTTTCGTCTACATTCATCCCTTCTCTGATGGGAATGGGCGCATCGGACGTTTCCTGATGAATGCCATGTTGGCTGCGGGAGGGTTTCCATGGACCATTGTGAGGGTGAGTCGAAGACTCCAGTACCTTGATGCGTTGGAACATGCCTCGACGCACCGCGACATCGTTCCTTTTACGACTTTTATTGCGCAAGAGATGGCTGTTGATTGGTCATCAAATCTCGCGGAAGACGAGCGCAGGTTGCGGAAATAATCCCGAATTCACTGGAAACCGATCCCGGACGAAGACTGTGCTCCACCAGGAACGCATCGACATCTCTGTTAACATCCTCTGCAGTCGGAGTAAAGATCATCCGGTAGGTCGCAGCCCAGACTTTCAGCGATCTTCCGGCGCAATTCCGCAACGTCATCAGGTAGTGGCTCAGGCGGTGAGACAGACGGAGGGCATAGCGGTGTAGCCAATGAGGAATTGTCCTTGGCCTTTTGGCGGTTTCGATACCACTGAGCAATGCGCTCCTTTGCCGTCAAGCCGTCCCTCTCCAGAAATCGCCTGGCTTTTGTTACGGTGGAAGACGGATTAAAATACACGATCTCACCGGAGCTGGCCGCAATATCCGTTGCCAATCCATGACAGACGAACAAGGCCCTGCTGTAACAATCGAGAATCCGTTCCTCCTCATGCCCGACCGCCAGCGCATCAAGAGCGTAGCGAAAACCGGTTCGATGAGAAAAAGTAACTTTGCAGTTATCCCAATGCTCATTGGCAAGCCGCCGGAGCATCGCGAAGGCTTTCCTCCGAAGCGGTGAATGCCGCCCCGGCCTTTGGCCTGTATCATTCGCGCCAGATTGCGCGACACCGCGCTCCGCGCCGTATAACTCCGACTGCTGTAATTCCGGAGGAATCCTGAAGATAGAAAAGGAAGTCACAGAACCTTCTCTTTTTTGAAAAGGAGGAGAAGAACACGGTCCCTCCGAATTTTCCACGCGGCACCGCTCCGTAGAATACTCAATCATTGTCAGTGTTGATCTGGTTTTCATGGCCTTCTGCATTCGGTTTTGATTGGATGGCTTTTCGATTGGATTGATTCGATGAAGGGTTGAACGGGTAGGCGGTATCTTGACTCGCCCTTTCCCAAGATTTGTATAGTTATGAAGCCGCCTTCCCTGGTCGTCGTAAAAGAGAGACCGCTGGTCATACTTCAGCTTGGCGCGATCAGCGACAATCACACCCCATCGTTTTGGCATCCCCCTTTTGCGGCGGCAAAGTTTCGTCTCGAAGACCAGATCAAAAGACTGGCGACGAATAAGAGACAACGTTCGTATCGTATGCTCGCGGGAATAGCCTGTAATCCGGCAAAATGCGGCAATATCCACTTTACCCCAAATAGTCGAACGGGCCGCCACATTACGCACCCATCCCTCCAGTCGGGATCGGCAAGTGGGATTCTTCGTTCCTCCTGATCGACGAGGTGTTGAGTTGTCGGCTACTGATGAAGGCAAGCTCCGCCCTTTAGAAAAATGGTTCATTTTTCAGGCACTGAACAAAAGAACCGTAGGAAAAGGTCAGGCGAAGCGCATCGAAGCAAATTCGCCCAGCGATAGGGTCGCTATGCCGATCCCATTAGGATTCATTTTTACGTGTGGATAAAAGAGTTCTGTTTTAGCAGACCTTTTACACGAACTTGGGAGGAACACTGCGCCAGCGCGGGAGCAACTTTTAGCCGAAAGAAGGTTTCTCGCCCATTTCAATGCAAGTTGCTCCCGCCACAGCGCAGCCGGGTTCTTGGATTCAGTTACTTTACAGGGAATGAATCCTACATTTCACATCAAAGGCGATGAATCCGATCCGGAGCGGGTCCATATTTCGCTTACACGTGGCCTACGCAAGGAAACGCACTTCACCCGAGCGGAGTTCGGTGCTTTGGTTAGTGCCCTGAGTAAGGATTATGATATCCTTTCACAAATCGGGCCTGGTTGCGAACTCGGTATCGAGATCGATGTTGATGTGGACTCCCGCCGTCGAGATCTCCACAGAAAGGTTCTATCTCACGTCTTGATTCAGGGTGTCCGTCCCCTGGTCGTTACGAAGACAGAGTTTTTCTCCATCATTCGCTCACCCCGGATTGCTCAACGTGCATTATACTGGAGTCGCAGAGGAAAGCCGTTTATCAAAATCTTTCGGGAAGGAGGGAGAGGGTGCTCCCTTCTCATTGATACGCAAAGCGTTGAGGAATTCTACTTTTCCCTGCGTGAAGACAAGATTTCACTTCCCTTGATGCCCGGAGAAACCGGGGAACTCAAAGAAATCGACGACTCCAGCGTTCAATGAACTCTGGAGTGAGCTTCCACCACTGACGGACATGGTGATCCTCTGCCGCCACAGATCGGTACCAGGTCAAAACAACCGCAGGAGTATTCCCCATCTCGTAACTGGTTTCATCCTCGCTTTTCGTTGCATGGTACCGATAAGTTCCGAAACTGTGTCGGAGGACGTTTGATGGATTTGGAACTTCAGCAGCTTTGGTAATTCGTTGGATTGCATCAAACCAACGCCCCAAGGATAGCTCCATCACGGGCCCTTCTGGTTTTCGGAAGTCCGCGAGCCATTTTGCCAGGACCAGCTGAATTGGAATACCTCGCGACCGTCGCGTCTTCGAGCTTTTTCCGACAATTTGAATCTTGTTTCTCGATACACGTTCCCATCGAAGATGCATCAATTCGCTGGTCCGCACTCCGGCAAACGCCTTGATTGCCAGGCCGACCAGGGCCGCTTTCTCACTTTTCAATGCCACCGCCAAGACACGCGCCAGATAAGTCGGAGTCCAAATTTCCGGGTCGCCATGAGACTCGCTCGTCCGCTTGAGCTTGTTCGTAGGATTCTCTATGCACCATCCACGCTCCACCGCCTCATTGAAGGCGATGTGTAAATGTCGGGCATAAGATATTCGGGTATTGAGGGAGACATCATCCTGTTCGCTCTGCCAGTCTTCGAGCATTTCGCGCGTGATCTCGTGAGCGTTATGCTTCCCAAGATCAGCGCAAACCTTGCCGAAAATCGAGCGCATCCCATCAAGATGCCTTGGGGAGGCACCATTGCTCTGCTTGTTCGAAATCACAAACTCGGTTACCTCCCGCAACGTTTTGGTCGCGACGGCCGGTTTCATATGCTTTATGGCATAATCGACAGCCGCGCTCAGGGAGATTCCGGCCTTATCGCATTTCTTGAACGCAATCGTGGCCTCCGTTATTCTTTTCGACGAAAGCTCGAACGCTGCGGAACCCGCGATCCGTTTTAGCTCAACAACCGGTACACCACTTGCCTTCAAATCTTGAGCTTCGCCAAAGATCCAACTCCTGGCCTCCGAAAGTCCCCGGAAATTTTTGGTGACGATGCCCCCTCCTGTAAATTTTTTCCCCAACCTCACCCGCCAGTAAGAAACCGTTCCGTTGCTGTTGCGCGTAACGCCGACTCCGTTCGGCAGGTCTGCAATCTTCGATTTCTTCATATCAAAATTTATCCACGAAGTGTACACAGAAGTCAACTCCTTGGGTAAAATGCTTGACTTAAAATCCGTTGTCGCGAAAGCGACGTGCCGGTTCGAGTCCGGCCATCGGCAGTTCCTGATTTTCAGGAAGTTATACAAGATTTTCGCTCTCTGAAATCGCCCCCTCGAGCGGTCTTCGGGTTGAATGTTTGACCGGTTTTTGACGGTTTTTGACCCGCCGTTCCCGGCCCGGCCTTGAGGGGGCGGATGTTTAACCGGCCAGAGCGGCTCCCCTCCTGCTCAATCCCGGGTCTCGTCCCTTCGTCTCCTGCGGGGCGTTACAGATTAAGCGCCCGCTGCCGGTAGTGTTCGTCGATCCGGTTGGCGATCCGGTCCACTTCCTCCGCGCTCAGGAACCGGGGTCCGCCCATGGCGGCGGCTCCGGCGAAGATGGCGGCGCTCTTTTCGGCCATCAGCATGGCCGCTTTCACCGCCTCGGGCGAGCCGCCCAGGGTGATGATGCCGTGGTTCTCCAGCAGGATGACCCGGGGGACGATCCCCCATTCCTCCCGGTAGGCAGCCGTCTTCTCCCGGATCGCCTGCGAAAGCTTCAGCCCCGGGTCCGTATACGGAACGAGCACGGAAGCCGGGCCGCAGCAGACGATCTCATCGGGAAAGAGCTTGCGCCGCGCAAAATCCTCCGCGCGCGGAGAGCAGAGAATGCGGTTGACGTTCACCGCGTGGGTGTGACCCACGAACGAGACCCCCGGAAGGGTGAGCAGATAGGCGTGGAAAAGGGCTTCCACGGACGGCTTGCGCGCGGAGGCATCGACCCGGCAGGCAAAAAGGGCGTCCTCGATTGCCTGATCGGAAAGGTCGTCGCGCTCCAGCATCGCCAGCAGCGGCTCGAACCGGCATTCCACGAGTCCCCCGGCCTCCAGCGTACCGAGCGAACTGCCGCTTGCCTTCACGAGAAAGGTTTCCTCGCCGAGCCGCGCGGAGGTGTTTCCTTCGCCGAGGATGGCGAGCTGGCGGTGTTCGGCTCCAAGGTCGTGGGAAAGGGCGATCAGGCGTTGCAGCGTACTCATGGTAAAAGGGGGACGCTATCCGATCCTTTCCCCGGCGCAAAGGGGGAAATTTTGGTGCTCGCCATTCCCCGGCCCGCCCTTTTAGGCTTCCGGGCCATGACGCTCAGCAAACTGCTTTACGAAGAGGTGGGCCCGGAGTTTTTCCGGGTTCTTTGCGGAGCCAATGCGCGTCTCTATATCGACTCGCTCAACGCGCTCCATCTGGAGATCGGGGAGTCCACCCAGGGGCTCTCCCGGCAGGGGGCCGTGGAGGTGGTGCTCGAAGTGCTCGAACGTCATCACGCCGGGCTTCATCCCGATGACGACGGCGCGGCGAACCCGGGAACCGTCGAGGCGCTGACTTCCCCCCGCGAACAGGCGAATTTCATCCTCAATCACCTGATCTCGCGCGGCTGGCTCTCCGAACCGCAGCGGCCCGATTATCAGCGGCTCATTTCGGTTGAACAGCCTGCGGAGGTGATCCTCAACGCCCTCCACCAGATCGCCGAACCGGCGGCCGCGCAGTTCACCGACAAGCTGCTCATGGTCTGCACCACCTCGACGAGCCCGGATTCGTTCGAGGAGAATGCCTGGAGCGATCTCGAAGGGTGCATCGCCAATGCCAAGGCGGGGCTCCAGGAGCTTCGCGCCATGCAAAAGAGTGTGGAACGCTACACCCGCCGCCAGCTTGCCGCCACGACGCTGCGGGAGAACCTGAGCGTGCTCTACGATGAGTTTTCCGAATCCATCGGCCATAGCTGCTACCGCGAGCTTCTCCGGGTGCGGCTGCCGGTGCGGCTCAAGCAGGCCGCCTACCGGCTTGAAAATCTGGCGGAAAACCCCGCGGTGCTCGAAACGATGCAGCGCGAGGTGATGCGCCGGGGGCTGGCCACGGAGCCGGAATCCGCGCTGGCGCTCATCCGGCTGCGCATTCACGAGCTGTTTGAGCTTCTTGCCGCCATCGAACCGCAGACGGAACTCATGGACCGGCGCACGGCGGAGTTTGCCCGGCGCTCCTTTGCCCGCTTCCGTTATCTTCAGGAAATCGGCAGCGCCCGGCGCGAGCAGGTGCAGGGGGTCTTTGAGGCGATCAACCAGCGTTTTCGGGGGCAGCGGATCTCGGATATCGACGCCGGGGAGGCTTTCCCCGTCGTGCAGGTAAGCGATGCGCGGATCGTCGGCGGGCTGGAGTCCCTCTGTTTCCCGCGCCGCCGGGCGGGCACGGGCGAGATTCTGCCGATCGACGACGACCTGACGGAAGAGGAGTACGACGCCGCGTTGCTGGAGATGGAGGGCAACCTGCGCGATTCGCTCACGGTCTTCCGTGCGAACCGGTTCGTGGACCTGCTCGAATTTGACAAAACCGGGCGCTTGTCGTCTGCTGATCTCCCGATCCCCACCACCGATGAACTCACCGATCTCGCCGCCCTCCTCCTTCACAGCGGTTCCACGGACGCGACCTATCGCCTCCACCTCGCGCGCGAGGACCATTACGAAGGGCCGGTCCCGGCGGACAATCAGGCCGGTTACTGGATCGAACGCTTTGAAATCGAGAAAAAATGAACGTTGATTCCACCCCCCGGCTTTTCCCCAATCTTTCCGATGAGGATCGGGAGATGATGCAGGAAGCGGCTCATCGCCTGCTGGGCCACGGCTCCATCCTGCGGGAAGAGACCTCCGAGCGCGAGCTTTACGACTGGTGCCAGAACCGCACGCAGATGATCGAGGAATGGGCGCTGCTGCTCGGGCTCAGGATCGTCTGGCAGCGGGAGGAGCGGCTCATCATCGCGCTCCCGGAGGCGACGCAGATTCTGCGGCGTCTGCGGCTGGACGAAACGCTGGTAATCCTCGCCCTCTGGTACGATTACGACGTGGAAGTGCGCGACCACGGGGCTCACGAGGTGAGCTTTTCCGTGCGCGACTTCAACGAGCGGCTCGCGAGCAAGTTCAATCAGGTGCGCCTCCCTTCGGAAACGCGGATGCGCGACATCCTGCGCCTGCTCGATCGCCACAACCTGCTCCGGCTCACCGGAGCGGAAAACATGGCCGAGGCGACGATCCGCGTCCTGCCGACGATCCGCTTTGTCATCCCGTTCTCCGACCTTGACGAATGGACCCGTCAGGCCGAACGCTTCGAGTCCACCGACACCCCTTCCACCGAAGAAGAGGCACCCGATGAGCCGTAAGATTTCCCTCTCCCGCATTCACGCCATCAACTGGTTTGGCTATAACGACACGCTTGATGTCCATGGCAACCTGCTTATCGCCGGGGTCACCGGCTCGGGCAAATCGGTCCTGATGGACCTCATCCAGCTCGTCCTCGTGGGCGATCAGAAGGCGAAGTACAACCAGTCGGCCACCGGGGCCGCCTCCACCCGTAATCTCAAGAGCTACTGCCTGGGGGATACGAAGCAGGACGTGGACGGCAAACCGCAGTACATGCGGGAGAAAGGGTGCATCACCTACGTGGCGCTGGAGTTCACCTGGCCCAACGGCAAGCGGAAGGAGACCTGGGGGCTGCGCGTGGAGTTTGAGAGCGCGGCGCAGAACCAGCCCAACCGGAAGGAAGGGTTCTTTTTCAACGGCGGCATCGACAAGAGCGGCTGGCTCAACGAGGACCGCACCCCGTTCGATCACCAGAGCTTCAGCCGTTTCGTGACGGCCCGCGAAGGAGCGCTTTTCAAGACGATGGACAGCTACCGGCGCGAGATGGCGACGCCGGCGCATCTCAACTTCGACCGCGGGGTGATTGACTATCTCCTCCCGGCGGCGATGTCGTTTACCTTCCTGCGCAGCTTCAACGACTTCTGCCGCCAGTACATCCTGCCGCGCGGGGAAGTCGATATCCAGCCGGTGGCGGAAAGCTTCCAGATGTTCCGCAATTTCGAGCGGGAACTGACCATTCTGCGCGATCAGCTTGTCCAGCTTGAGGCGATCGCGGCGACGGACGCCGCCCAGAGCAACGCCCGGCGGGACCGGACGCTCTACCGCTTCATGGAGGCGGAACTGCGGCAGGAGGCGGCGTTCGAGGCCGTGGAGACGCTCCGCAAGCGGGAGTGCGATCTGGAGGAATCGCTCCAGAAGGATATGGCGCGGCTCAAGGAACTCGAAGAGACCCTGGAGCGCGAAGGCCAGCGGCTCGATTCGCTCAAATCCGCGCTGACGGCGACCGAGGACGGGAAACTTTTCTTCCATCTGCGCAACCGGAACAAGGAACTGGTGCCGCAGGTGCGGCAGCTTGAGGCGGTGGGCCAGACGGTGACCGAAGCGGTGCAGAGCCGCATCCAGCAAAGCCGCCGGTGGCTGGAGATGGCGCGGGAGCTTCCTTTCAAGGTGGATCAATCCGCGCTGGATGCCGTCCGCAAGGCCGCCGAGGCGCTTCCCACGGCAACGGGGGAGGGGATTCGCCATGCCGTCCGCGAACTGGCGCTCTCCGCCCGGGAGCTTTCGGAAACAGTGGACCACGGCGCGCGCGATCTCTTCAACCAGTTGGCCCAGTGGGACAAGGAGAAAACCCGGCTCACCCAGTTGCTCGCGGCGTTGCGGCTCGGCGTGGTGCCGGACGCAAGCGTGCTGCTTGATTCGCTCAACGCCGCCCTTCCCCGGCGCGGGAAGGAGAACCCGGCGCGGGCGCTGCGGGAGCTTTGCGAGGTGTCCGACGAAGCGTGGCGCCCGGCGATCGAGGTCGCTTTTGGCCGGAAATTCGCCGTGGTGGTCGAAGAGCGCGATTTCGACGAGGCGGAGCGGGTCTTTCACAGCCTGCGCCAGAACACCTCCCGCGAATCGCTCATCAACCCGGGGCAGGTGATGCAGACGGGGCGGCGACCGCCGAAACCGGGCTCGCTCGCGGAAAAGATCGAGACGGATCACCCCGTGGCCCGGGCGATCGTGGACCAGACGCTCGGCGACCTGATGTGCGTGGACGATGTCCGCTCGCTGCGCCAGCACAACCGGGCGATCCTGCGGGACGGGTTCATGTACCAGCGGCCCTTCGTGGAGCGCCGGGCGCATTACCAGAACAATCCGTGTGTGGGAAGCCGGGGCATCGAGCAGCAGCGGCGGTTTTTGCAGGAGCAGCTTGATGAGGTGATCCTCTCGCAGAAGCTGCTGCTGCCGAAAACGAACGCCGTGCGCGATTTTCTCGATTTCGCCCGGAGCGCCCGGCTGGAATCCGACTCCGTGCACGACGATCTGGCGGCGCTCGGGCGGCTGGCCGAACTGAAGAAGGAACTGGAGCAGAACATCGAGACGATGCGGCAGATCCGCGACCTCGGCATGGACGAGAAGGAGCAGGAGATCGCCGACCTCGAAAACAAGCGGATCATGGAATTGCGGGAGCGCGACGTGCTTCTCAAGGACCAGAAACACAGCGACCTGCAACAGGCCCGGGCGGCTCTCAAGCAGAAAGAGGCGGCGGCCAAGGCGGCGGAGGATAATTTCCGGCGCATCCAGATCGAAATCCCCGACGTGAACGAACATCGGGAGCGGTACGACGAAATCCGCGCGGAACTCCTCGGCGAACTCCCGGATAAGGAGAGCGCCTCCGAAGCGGCCCGTAACCGGTATCATGAAGCGGATAAATCCGCGATCGCCTTTCGGCAGGAACTGCTCGCCCTGCGGCGGGAACTGGCCCGGGTTCACACGACTTTTCTGGAGATCGACCCGGAGACGACCACCAACGAGCTTTACAACGTGCGGCTGGAGAAGATCCGCGCCGGGGACATCCCCTCCTACGAGGAGAAGGCGCGGCGGGAGCGGGCGAACTGGCAGCATCTTTTCCGCACCCAGGTGCTGGCGAAGCTGCACGCGGCGCTTTTCGACGTGGAGAACCTGCTTGCCGTGCTCAATCAGGAATTACGCTCGCCCATCGGCCACAATCTTTACCAGATCGCCCGGCGGCCCAACCCGAGCGCGGAGTACCGGATTTACCGCGATCTGGTGGACGCCTCCGCGGCGGCGCGGGAGGACGACCTTTTCTTCGAGTCGATGGATGCGGACCTGCGGCAGACAGTGGAGAGCCTTTTTTCCAAGCTCGTGGACCAGCCCGAGAGCAAGGAGGCGCTCTCCTTCCTCGACTACCGCAACTATCACGACTACGACATGCTGGTAACCGACACCCGCTCCGACAACCCCCGGGCGAGCAGCGTGGACCGGCATTCGGGCAAGTTCAGCGGCGGCGAAAACCAGTCGCCGTACTTTATCGCGATCCTTGCGTGTTACCTGCGCGCCTATCACCGGTATGAACGGCGGCGGCGCGATCCCTCCCTGGCGCTGGTGCCGATTGATGAAGCGTTCTCCAAGCTCTCGGGTGAGCGGATTCGCAACTGCATCAACGCGCTCCAGACGCTCGACCTTCAGGGGGTCTTCTCCATGTCGAGCGGCAACATCCCCTACGCCATGGATATGTGCGACCAGTTCGTCACCGTCATGAAGCAGGAGCGGCAGATCGGCAAGAAACTGCAAATCCGCAACCTGCCCGCCTCGATGACGCGCGAGGAGGCGGTGGAGCGTTACGGAGCCCAGTAAGGCGGGGGGGGCGGGCGGCGAGGGGAGCGGGGAAACCCCCTTGGAACCGCTCCCGCGTTCCCACGGGTTTACACCGGGTTCGCCAGCCGCGGGGCGTCGCTCCAGAGGTCTTCCAGGCGGTAGTATTCGCGTTTTTGCTGGTGGAAGAGGTGGATGATCACGTCCCCGTAGGCCATGATGATCCATTGGCTGGCCGGGTCGCCGTCGCGACCGGTGAGCGCCACACCGTGGCGGGTGCGCATTTCCTCCTCAATGCCGCCGGAGAGCGCCCGGAGGTGCGGCTCGGAGGTGGCCGAGGCGATGACGAAAAAATCGGCGAAGGTGGAGATGCCCCGGAGGTCGAGCGTCACGATTTCCTCGGCATGTTTGTCGGCGGCAATCGTGGCGACGGCCTGGGCGATCTCAAGGGATGTCATGTTGTCTGGTAGAGCTGGTGTTGCAGGATGAGGCGGTGAACCTTCTCCGGTACGAAATACCGGATCGACTCGTTTCTGGCAACCCGCTTGCGAATTTCCGTGGAGGAAATATCGACGCGCCGCCGGAGGGTTTCGTAGGGGAGCGCGGCGGCGGTTTCCTCCCGGCTCAGGACCACGAAGGTGACGAGCCGGTGGAGTTCCGCGATCCGGTGCCAGGTGTGAAGGGCGGCGACATTATCATGGCCGATGAGATAATGAAAGCGGGCTTCCGGGCCGAACCGTTCGCGCATCCGCAGGATGGTGTCGATCGTGTAGGAAGGGCCGGGGCGTTCCACTTCCCCGGGCTCCACGTCAAACCGGGGCTCGTCCCCGATGGCGGCCTCCACCATGGCGAGGCGGATGGCGCCCGGGGTGGGCCGGTTCCGGAGCTTGTGGGGGGAGAGGGTGTTGGGGATGAAGTAGAGGCGGTCGAGGCCGAGGGTTTCCACCGCGTCGCGAGCGAGAATCAGGTGGCCGTGATGGATCGGGTCAAACGTGCCGCCGTAGAAGCCGAGTTTCATGGAGTGGGGGAGGGGAGCCGGGGGGAGGCGTCGGGCCGGTTTTCCGGGGGAAAAGCAGGTCCGGAAAACAATCGGCGGGCGAAGAGACGTTTTGAATTGATTCGCAACCCGGCCACATTAGCGTGAAATCATGAAACCAGCAACCCTTGGTCAACTTCTCCTCTCCGGCGTACCCGGACCCGAGCTTGACTCGGAAAGCGCCGCCGCCTTTCGCCGGGTGCAGCCCGGAGGGTTCATTCTTTTCGGGCGCAACATCAAATCGCCCGCGCAGTTGCGAAAGCTCATCGACGATCTCCGCGATCTCTCCCCGGTGGAGCCGATCATCACGATTGATCAGGAAGGAGGCCGGGTTTCCCGCTTGCGGGAGATCGGCTCCGAACCGCCCAATGCCCGGCAACTGCGGGAGAAGGGGGATCGCGACCTGATCCTGCGCCATGGCCATCTCACGGGGCAGATTCTCCGGCTTTTCGGTTTCAATCTGGACCTCTGCCCGGTGCTCGACATCGCCTTTGACGACGAGGCGGACAACTCCCTCAAGGGGCGGTGCTACGGGAAGACCGCCGCGGAGGTGATGGACCGGGCCGGGGCGTTCAATGAAGGGTTGCGGGCGGAGGGGATCGCCAGTTGCGGCAAGCATTTCCCGGGGTATTCGGCGGCGGAGGTGGATGCCCATCACGAACTGCCGGACATCCGGCGCACCCGCGCGGAGCTGGACGCCGACGAACTGGCGGTGTTCCGGCATTTTGGTCCGCTCGTTGACAGCATGATGATTTGCCATGCCTATTATCCCGCGCTGGAGAGCGGGCGCACCCCGGCCTCGCTTTCGCGGGCGATCATTACCGGGCTGTTGCGGGAAGCGTACGGATACGAGGGGCTGATCATGACGGACGACCTCGACATGGGGGCGATCCTGAACCATTACGGGCTGGAGGAGACGATCCGGCTGGCGATCACCGCGGGCAACGATCTGGCGATGATCTGCCACCGCGTGCCATGCGTGGAAGAGGCGTACGGGTATCTGGAGAAGGTTCCGGCGAAGGAGCTTGACCGCGCGCTGGAATCCGTCGCCCGGTTCAAGGCCCGCATGGCGCCGCCCGATCCGTTTTCCGAAGAGGAATTCCGCAGGCGGGATGCCGCGATCTATCAGCTCCGGGTCGATACGCTGGGGGCGGAAGCCGCCGCGCTCCGCAGCCCGGAAGACGGGAAGCGTTCTCCCGTGGAGCTTTACTGAGGGATGACGGGGCATCGGCCTCCCGGTTGACCCGGTGCCGGCAAGCCCGGTTTTTCGATTCATGGATTTGCTTGCATTGAGCCCGCTTCAATGGGCGCTGGCGGGGCTGGCGGCTTACATGATCGGCCTTTCCAAGAGCGGGTTGAGCGGGCTTGGAATGGTGACGGTGGTGCTGATGGCCGTGGTGATGCGCGGGCATGAAATGGCCTCCACCGGCGTGGTGCTCCCGTTGCTGATCTGCGGGGATCTGATGGCGGTGCGGGCCTTTCGGGCTCATGTCGTCTGGCGGCATGTGTTGCGCATCCTGCCACCGGCGCTGGTGGGCGTGGTCATCGGCTATTGGATCATGCAGGTGATCAGCAATGTGAGCTTCAAGCCGTTGATCGGGTGGATCGTCCTGGTGTTGACGCTGCTTCAGGTGGCGCGCCAGCGGTTTCCGGGTTCCTTCCGGCAGGTTCCGCATCATCCGGCATTCGCCTGGTTCATGGGGGGAGGGGCCGGGGTGACGACGATGATGGCGAATGCGGCGGGGCCGATCATGAGCCTTTACCTGCTGGCGGTGGAACTGCCGAAGATGCAGTTGGTCGGGACAGCCGCCTGGTATTTTCTGTTGGTGAACCTGATGAAAGTCCCTTTCAGCGTGAACCTGGGGTTGATCCACCCGCAGTCGTTGCTCTTCAACGCGATCCTGGTGCCGCTGGTGGCCATCGGGATTCTGAGCGGCCGATGGGTGATTCACCGGATCAACCAGCGTCTTTTTGAGCAGCTTCTCCTCTGGTTTGCGGCGGTTTCGGCGATTTACCTCATTCTTTTTTGAATGAAACCCCGGGGACAAAAGGGGTAAACCGGTGCTCCCCGATGGAAAAAGAAAACTTTTTCCAAAAAAAGATTGCGCATCCGCCCCTTTGGAGTATTCTTCAGAAACCTAAACGCGGGGTGGAGCAGCCTGGTAGCTCGTCAGGCTCATAACCTGAAGGCCGCGGGTTCAAATCCCGCCCCCGCAACCACTTTTAAGCCCGTAGAAGCCTCATTCTACGGGCTTTTTAGTGCCTCCGCCTCCCGGAAACCCTGTATTTATCAAGATTTCGGGACGCCTTTACTCTGAAAGACCGATCAGATCCGCTTTTGAGGGCGTAAGGGCCATTTTTTCCGGTACCCTTGTGAATCCTATGGAATCCTTCTGAATGCCTCGAAAAGTGGTCAGAAAGTGGTCCGAAATTTTGTCTATTTCCCTATCGCTGAGCATCTTATGGATTGCATTGCGGAGGGCAATTTCCGCAAATTGCAACGAAGGATAGCGCGACCACTCAGTGCCATGTTCAAGGAATACCGGGCGAGGGCCATAAATTTCATCGGCACCACCCTGGCGATAAGCGCTGATTCGCTCCGCATAGGGGGCGGTTTTGATTCCATCCGCCCAAATCGAAAAGGCTTCCCGCCGGATTCCGGAAATAGGAGAGCATTGCTTTGCCTGTCGGATACCCGAAAGCCTGCTACCCCATCGCAGGATCGGAGATGGCGAAAATGTCTCTGCTTGTGTTAACCGCATCGGTGCCCAGAAGCAGCATCCGGTAAAGGGGTCTCTCCGCTTTCAACCCCAGCCCGCGCGGCAATTGAGATGACGCGGATTGGCAGTCCCATATGATCTTGTGGGGATGGAGATCGGCCAGCAGGCTTTCCGCCACCTTTGACGCGGCAAGCTCCGAAACCGCGACAATCGGGCCGAGATACCACGCCCTTATACCCGGGCGGGCCATTCCAAATCCTGTGACCAATCCGTTCCGGCGAAGCAAAGCGGTCGGTCCCATCCGCTCCAGGCAGCGAAGCCAGAATAACCGGTCCGCGCCAAAACGTTCGGCATCGAATCGTGCGATATCCTTCCAGTCGTGTTCGGCAATTCGCGGGAGACGATCCGCAAAGAATGGGGCCCGCCCGCTCCAGCGCTCCAGCGTCGCTGATAGGGAAAAGCCTTTCTTCTCGTAAAGCGGACGCCCTGCCGGCGTGGCGTCCAACCCAACGCAGGCACTTCCATGTTCCTTACAGACGGATAGAGCGTGATCGAGAAGAAGCGTGCCGATTCCCTGCTTGCGGAAGGATGGGTCAACCAGAAGCATGCCAATCCACGAGAGTTGACGCCCGAAATGGACGATGGAGATCGTCCCGGCACAACCGCGGATTCCTTCCGCCACAAAAACTTCAACCTCTGCTGCGGCAAGAAAGTTTTGCCAATCCGCCGGGGTCTGGTTCCAGCCAGCCTGCCGGACCAAATCTTCGGCGAACGGCAGATCCGCCGGACGCATCGGGCGAACAGACCCGCTCATCCCTGAAACTCCGGTCTCGTTTGCCGGGCATGTGCCAGAATGCGCCTCGCAGAGGTACAAACGCGATTGACCATCAATTCAAACGCGACGCGACCTTTTTCCGGCGTGGCCTCCGTGGGTTTGCCAGTATGTAGAAAAGGGGAGACCTTCAAAAATGGATCGTAGCGCAGGGCGTCGGAGGGAATCGGATCGGGATTGTCCACGACGGCTCCGATTTCGGCAAGCTCCGGCCGCAGATGCATGACCACGGAGGTCTCGAAGGCGTCGGCATGGGCCAGACCGGATACGGGGGTAAAGCCGCCGATCTCTTCGAAGCCGTCATAGGCATTCAAGGTAAAAGCGAAGAGCGTTGGGATGTCCATATTAAGGTCTTGTATTACCGAGGAGAGGAGCTGATTTCCGCCATGCCCGTTGAGGATCAGGAGGGCGGGAATCCGGTCAAAGGCAAGGCTCCGGGCAATATCCGTCAATACACAGGCCAGCGTCTCATTGCGCAGCCAGATGGAGCCGGAACACCCGCGATGCATCTGGGAGATGGAATAGGGCAGAACCGGCAGGCAAAACGCCTCCAGTTCGCGGCTTGCAGCCAGGGCGACGTGTTCGGCAATCAGGGAGTCCGTGCAGAGGGGCAGGTGGCCGCTATGTTGCTCCGTGGCACCCAATGGCAAGATGGCCAACCGGGGGCGCATGGCCGCAACGTCCGTCGTTTTGGATTCTGATGTCAGCATGATTCGGGAAGAAAGAAATGATGTAAGAGAAATGGAGGCCGCTTCGGGAATCCCCCTCAAAAGCCTTCCGGCATCAGAACATCCAGGCCGTGTACCACCGCCGTATGCTCGCCGGGCGTGCTGGGAATGATCGTGGCTTGTCATCTTTGAAAATGAGCGGAGCTTTCACTGAAATCGAAGGCGGGAAGGGGTGCGGGGATTATCCCGCGGGCATGGTCATACATTATCAATCGGTTTTTCATCGTGGGATGGGAACGAGACGAATATTATCGGAGTAACTGGCGGCTTTGCAGGATGCGGAACTGGTAGAACCGATCGAGGGTTGGTATCCCGCTCAGGTCTCCGGTCTCCTCGCCGGCGACGGCTTCGGCGAACCGGTTCGCGCTCAGGTTGAAGTCCGGGTCGTTGGGATCGATATAGCGTTCGACCAGAAAAGAGCCGCGGCGTTCGCCCAACACCTTGTCGCGCCGCTCTTCCCAGATGTCGGCCTGGGTGGAGGGCACCTTCTTCAAGGTTTCCACCCGATAGTGCACACAGAAGGTGTTCGATTTTGTCGTCAGGCGCGGATAGAGGTGCGCATAGGGTGCTTCGCGCGAGTTATCGCCGGTCAATCCCGCCTGATTCCAGAAATTGAGGATATTATCCCTGGTCAGGCCCGTTGTGGAAATGGCGTTGCCGGCTCCCGCCTTCGGGATCAGGAATACTTCGCAGATTTCCGTCGCGGAGCGGAAAACCTCGCCGTTCGCGAATTTTTCCTCGAACGCTTTCAAGGTTTCCGCCGGGTCGATCGCGTAACGATAGTTGTTGTTCGCCTGCTGGCCGATCCGGCGGTCCTTGTACCGGTTGATCTGGGTCGTGGGGATGGCCGTCAGCTCCGCCGATTCGAGCACGCCCCGCATGGCGGTATCGCGGGTCAGGTAGGTGAACGGAAAGATTCCGTAGTTCATGTTTACTTTCCCCGAAGTGCTGAAGGGATCGCTGATCGCATATGGTTCCACCGTCGGCATCCAGAAGAGATCAAGCAACAGATGATCGCGCGGCGCGGAAAATCCCTCATGCGCATCCGCGCTGAAACGATCCCCGGTGGCACTGACCGCTGCGGGATTGGGGCAGAAGAGCAGGGTTTGCCAGGGATGACTGCGGCGCACCCCGGTCGGCAGGGAGCCGAACATGACCGGCGAGGGCAACATTCGGTTTGGGGAAAAATTGCTTTCTCCCGTCAGCAGGGTGAAGATGTTGCCATAATAGGGTGGGGACGCCGTGGCGGGGTCTCCGGCGTTGACGGTGTCGCCCTCATCCGGTTTGTTGATCCACGGCCCGTCGGGGTGCCCCGCGACGCCGTTATCGAAATCTCCCGCGTGGGCGAACTGGTTGAGCACGCCGTTCATTCCCGCGGGAACCTTGGATTTCGGGCTATCCAGCCACGCCTGCGTCACTCCGGCAAGCATGTTTCCAAACGATGGCCTGCGGTGGACGGCCTGGCCGATTGCGTAATAATTTCCGGGATTGAAACCGCCGTACGTCAGCCCGTCCGCATGAGGCGAGCTGGAAAAATAGTCCTCATGGGGGGAGAAAAAGGTTGCGGGGATATCCTTGCGATAAGCGGCCAGCCGGAGGTCTCCTCCCGGGGAGCGCACCGGGCCGGCGGGGCCCGTGAGTTGCAGGCTCCGAACCGTGTCGTTGTAATGCACCAGGTACCAGGTGATGCTGGATTGATTCCAGGCCGGACGGGGCCGGGGGTTCGAAGCGGCATCGTAGACCCAGGAAGAGAGATTGTAATCCCCTGCGCGGGGCCAGGCGAAAAACAGATCCCGGGCCTGGCCCTCGCCCACCCCATCCCCGTTGTTGGGATGCCAGTACCCGGCCGGTTTCGGAAGCGGCAGCCCGGTCGCCTCGGGGAAACTGAGGTGGATGGTCTGGATCACTTCTTCCCCCGCCCGGATCGTCACGACGAGATTTCCACCGCTGAAGTCGAAAGTGCCGCCGTCGAAGGCATTCAGGAGGTGGTTCAGGAACAGGTGCGATCGATTCACGGGAATTTCGATTACGTTGGGCAGCGCGGTCGCCGCCACGGCATCCCCATAGAACGGGTATTCCTGTACCGGATCAGTCCGCCCCAGCCGCTTCGGGAGCCCGGTCCCTTGTCCTTCCACCGGATAGCGCAGGGTATGCAGGATTCCGTTGATTCCGCCCACGGGGTGATGGTTATGCTTTGCCGTCAGGTTTGCGGCAGGGATGGTGTTGACCGCCTTTTCGGGAAACCCCAGCGAAACCCATTCGGCAGCTCCTTGGGAGCGGAAGCGAAGCGTGTCCAACCCGGTCACTTCCATTTCCAATCCGCCGTCGTAAGCGCCAAAGCCGTGGGCTACCGTGGCGGTTTCCGTGACGAACACCGCGCGCATGACGATCTCGGACGGCATGAACTCGAACGGCTTTTCGGTGTTTCCATTGAACTGGGGATACTGGGCCGAACTCGAAAGGTTCGACAAACTGGGCAGGGTGGCGTCCTGGGCCATCGTCACGCCTTCATGACGCAGTTCGCCGCGGATGACTTCCGCCGAAAAAATCACCGCCGCCTCCGAAATGGTCTGGAAACGCCCCGCCCCCTGGGTGTCATTGGAAGGATGCCGGAAAGGAAGGACCTGTCCCGCGCCCGGCGTGGAGGGTTGTACACCGTTGACGGTTTGCGGGGGAATCGTGAAAGGAACGAAATCCGGATCGCCCATGCTGTTGTCCGCCGCGTTGGAGATGCGGACATAATCATAGATTTCGGTGAGAATCTGCTCATGATCCTGCCCGTACTTGGCGGCGAACGTAGCCGTTCCAAAGCCGGGGACCGGAAGAGAGGTCAGCTTCTCAAGATAATCGTAAAGCTGCCGGTTGCGTCCCGAGAAATCGGCTTGAACGGAGTCGGGGCTCGTCCGGGTGAAGGCGAAAAGCTGCTCGGTGCCGCCGGTGCCGATCGTGGAGCAGTGGAGGTTGAGTTGATCGTAGGGCGTCCGCCGGGTCGATGAGGGGTCGGAACTGACCGGCCAGATGCTCACGCGGGGCAGGCTGAAGAGGTTGACTTCGGGCGCGTTGCTTGAGGCGGTCAGGAAAAAGCGCGTTTCGTTGACGGTTTCCTTGTCGATCCGCGCGGTGTTGTATAGCGAACGCGATGCGCCGGTGTCCACCGGATTGAAAACCATTTCATCCACAGAGGCAAACAGGCTCCCCGATCCCTTGGACAGGGGCGTGTGGGCATAAACCGATCCGCCTTGGGAACCCCCGGGTTGGTAGCGTGGCGAGAAACCGAGGATCGCCTCGTGGAGATCATTTCCGGAAAGGCCGAAATAGGATGCGAGGACCGGGGCAAGACTGGTTGTCGCCGGATGCCCGGGATAGCGTTGGTATTCGCGTTGCACGGGTTGCCGGAGCGCCATTTCGCGATCGGGCCAGCTTCCGACCCCGCCGGACGCTCCGGTGATCGGGGTCACCCAGGGGTGACCGCCCGCGGCGGTGTTGATATTGAGCTTGCAGCTCTCGTCATCCGTCCAGAAGGCGATCCGGCCGATAATGGGGTTATCGTCCGTTGCCCCGGGCACGCGGACCTGATCGGGCTCGTCACGATCTTCCGGAGGGACGAGGTCGCCGTTTCGCAGGACATAAAGCCAGCGGACCGGCATGGGAAGGGGCTGTGCGGAGGTGGCTCCCGGAGTGCCGGCCGCCACCGAAAAGCCCTCGACTTTGGAGATCGCGTCCGGATGGGCGATCGGAAAGACGCGATCCCCGCCATCCGTCACGGAAACCACGGGAGCGTTCAGGTCCGCCCAGGTAGCCTGCCGTGCGGCCCAGTCATTGGGAGGAACATCCTGTGCGAGCGCGGCGGCGATGTCCCCGGCGACCAGACTGGAGGCGGAATATAGCTTGTAGGCGCGGTGCAGTGAGCCATCCTGCCGGAAGGTTCGGATCATCCCCGGTTGGGAGGCCCAGGTCCGCGTCGGTTCCTGTGCGGTGGCGGCGCGGATCTGGTTTTGCACGAGGGCGAGCGTCGTCTCGCTCAACAGCAATGTATCGGAGGAGACGACCGTGGCACTGGCCGAGACACGCTCCAGCATGACCATGGTGGTGAAAGCCACCACAAGCGAGACGGTCATCACCAGAAAGGCCAGCACGATGACCAGTGCCGCGCCGCTCGTCTTCATTCCTTCTTTCATGGTCTCAGGGCGCTGATGTGCCCGGTTTCGGGCTGGATTTGGATCGTATAGTAGTCCTTGGGCACTTCCGGTCCGCCGGTGCGCCTGACAATGGTCAGATAGGGAAGTGCTCCGCCAAAATCATACCCCGCGAGGTCGGTGCTCCCGTCGGGAAGAAAGAAAATGCGGCGGTATTGATAATCGGTTCCGGCGCGGGGAATGGGGATTTCCCCCGGCAGCAAGGAGAGGACGCCGCTGATGTTGGAATACGCTGCATCGTCATCAATCATCACGGGCGCGGGAAGGAACCGCGCCGCCGTGGCGGGAACGCTGGTACCGTCATCGCGGAATTCAAACAGCTGCACGGCGGCCGTCGCTTCCCGGGGCTCGGGCGCGGCGGGTTCGGTGTAGCGGTAAAAGCGGACCTCGATAGGCGAATTGCGGCTCAAGGCCAACTGTCGCGCGAGCACGAGCTGATCATGAACAATCTGCCCGCCGCGTGAAAGCTGGCTGCCTAACAAGACACCGCTCAACGTCGGTCCGGAGAGGGCGAGAAGCATCCCGATCAATGCGATCACCACCAGCATCTCAACAAGCGAAAAGGCGGGGCGGCTCTGGAAACGGCGGGGTATCATACAGCGTTTCATGGTTGGCTGGACACTAGGCATCCTCTCCCCCTGACCATCGCGCCCCGCGCAACCCGACGCGCGTGCTGAAAATGCGGTATTCCAGTTTCAGCTCCCTGAGGATTTTTTCCATCTCCGCCAGATCCGCTTCATGGTTGGCGGGATCTTGAAAGAGCGTGGGAGGGACGATCTCCGGTGGCACGGCCGCGCCGCCGCCGAAGGCCCGTGCGTAGGAGGTTTCGCCGACGGCGATGAGCGTCACTTCCACCACGGGCGGCAACTGGTGGGCCATCCGCGCCTGGGGATGGTCATCACCATGCGCCGTGGAGTCATAGACCGCGGGATCGTCGGGCGATCCGAGGAGCTGAAGATCGCCTTCCGCATCGTACTTCATCGGGCGCAGGATCAGCGCGATCACGTTCTCCGCCACGGGATGCGCGTTGCCGGTGTGGAGATCTGCTTCCTTCCACCCGGTGAAAAAGCGCGCAAACCGTGATTGTTCGCCGCTCAGCACACTTTTCATGAGCCGGAAGCGATGGCGCGCCTCGGCCAGGTGGAATGGGGGAAGGGAGGGATCCTCACCGTAATCGACGTAATACCCCTGGAGCACCATCATTCCGCTCAGGCCGCGCACGGCATTGAGGCCGGTCTTGCCGCCCGGCGCGTAGAAAATGGCACAACTCCCGGTGTTGGGCGCGACACCCAGTGCCTCCCGTGCGGGCCCGGTATAGAAACCGAGATCCGACTTGCGCAAATAGTGCCGGGGCGTTTCGGGATCGTCATAATCCCAATAGGCATTGAGCGTCGCCAGCCGAAGGCTTTGCGTGATGCTCTGGAAGGCTCCGCGCGCGTTCTGAAACGTCTGGATGCGTTCGTGCGACCAGAGCCAGATGTGGGAGGTCTGCCCCGCCACCTTGACGAGCATCACGATAAGGAGCGCAAGAATGACGGTGGCGGTCAATAGTTCAATCAGGGTGAAACCGCCGTGGCGTCTTCTGTCGCGCATTATTCACCCTCCGTCTCATGCCGCAGTTTACCGCTTCGGGCGACCAGAAACGTTCGCACGTACAGCCGCTTTTCCGTCCCGCTGGGCAGAAGCTCCAGGCGCACACCCTGGGCGGCGGCGGGATTGGGCGCGTCCGCTCCCGCCTGTGCCAATGGAAACTCCACCAGCCGGATCCGCGCATCGTAGACCGCGTTGGGATCGCCGGATGCGATCGGCATCCCGTCGGCATCGAAGTGATGCACGGCGTCCGTGAGTCCATCGAACTCGCCCAGCGCGACACTTTGCGTCACCGCCTGCGCGATGCGTGCGCAAGCAGTGTCTGAAATCGCGTCGCGAAACGTGTTCAACCCCGTGGCATTGAGGCTGAGCACCACCAGCACGGCCACGGAAGTGATGCCTACGGCGATGGCCACCTCGGCCAGGGAAAAAGCCTTCCGCCCGGCGCGGGCTTTCAGACGAGGGTATCTCCCGCCGGTTGCGCGCCCCGGGCTTCGCCACAGCACCCGTCCAGGGGAAAAGCGTTCTACAGGGGGAACTTTCATCGTCAGCGGAACTGTGACATTCAGATTTTCCAAAGTCAATCGGTTTGAGACAAAATTTCTCTAATCTCGGGATTGAAATGTGATCTTGCTCCCGACGGAATATCCTGTCACCGGGAGGCGGGGGCATCCTTTCAGCATTGGCGCGGGGGCGGAACCGCATCGGGTAAACAAGAGATAAATTGTTCTATCTTCACCATTATGGAGCAGGCGATGCTCCGGGTGTTTCCAATCATCCGTTTGACATGCTCGTCATGGTTGGCTATAAAGAGATCAAATATCCCAGAACTTCAATGAATTCCCATGTTTCCCTTTACCGGCTTACCAATCGAATGGCACTTGCAGGGTGCATCCTGCTCGGCTTCGCATGTTCCGATCTCTCGGCGGAAACGAAGCTGCATCCCGAAGAGTGGCTTGAAGAACATCTATCCACCTTGAAATCCGAGGGATGGGAGGTTTCCGACATTTACTCCGATGTCGTGAAAACAGCGCATCCGGCGATGATGCGCGAAGACTATTATCTGCGCATTGAAGGCGAGCCGATGATCTCGAAGGAATGGCGAAGCGCCGCCTACGCGGGCCGAAACTATCCCGCTGCCAGAAGGCCCCTCGATCGCCTTGCCAGGGGATGGATGCTGTACGAAAGCCGCCTTGCGCCCGCCGCCGCGCATACCGGGGAATTCGGACCCGAACAACAGTATGAGAAATTCGCGGAAGCCCGGGGCCCGGTTTTCAAGAAGCTCCAGGAACAGGGCATCAACGCGGTGGTCTATCTCACCTACATGGAGCCGAAAGACTGGCCTGCCCTCCAGCGCGATGCCGAGAAGTACGACATCGACCTCTTCATCCAATATCTCCGCGCGTATTATCACCCCGTGAATCGTGCCGATCTCTGGAGCAACCCTGCGAAGGCGCACGAAATCCGCGAAAGCTGCCTGAGGTACCTGGAAGCGATTTATCAAAACGGTGGGGAACGACGACTGAAGGGTTTCTCCATCCGGGAAGAGCCGTATCTGCCGTTTCTAGCCGAAACGCAGGACTATCACGACCTGCTGCGCAAAAGCTTTCCCGATCTGCCGATCTACATGCTTTACAACCGCAGTGATCCCATGAATGCCACGCGCGAGCCCGCGCCGGAGATCATGGGGCACAATACCTCGGAATTCCTCGGCGGCTTTTCAAGCCCTGTCCGGCCCCAACTGGCGTGGCGCACGCCCCAGGTCGCGCTGCTCGCCAATGCGAAGCGGCTGGCCACCACGTCGGACCCCGCCCTCAGCCGCGGCGCGGTTTACACGTACACCCCCGTCCTCAGCGGCTGGTCTCTGATCCAGGATGCGGAGAAAGTAAAAGAGCACGGCTGGCCCGCGGAAAACTATTTTGGCGTGGAAAAACTTCCCGATGGCCGCACCCTCTACTGGAGGAATTATAATGCGCCCGAGGGGACGACGCGGGCGGCGGTGTGGAACTCGGTAGCCTGCGGGGCGCAAGGGTGGTTCCCCTGGTCCAACCAGGTCGCCATGCCGTGGCTTCCGCCCGATACGGATTGGATGCGGCGTCCGGACAAAGACCCCGCGTGGCGGCACAGCGACCAGACGAAGGTCTGGAAGGAATACCTGGCAGTCCTCCGGGAACTCACCCCGTTCGAGCCCTTGATCCTCGGGATGCGACTCGACGGACTCCCGCGCGTGCAAAGCGACGATCCCCTGCTGATCGCCACCGGTCATCGACTGCTCGGCAGGGAGGACGACGGGCGGGTGCTTACCCTGGTCAACCTCGACACCGGGCGCTGGCCCGGCTATCCCGAAGTGGATCGCACTTCCACCAAGAACCTCTCCATCGGCAAGCATGGAGACCTGATCGGCTACGAAGCGCTCAAGGAACCGCGTGACGTCCGCTTCAGCGTCCGGATGCGGGATACCGAGCGCCTGTACGACCTTCGCACGAGGCAGCCGATCGAGCCCGATGAAGCGGTGGGCAAAGACCGCTTCCTCTTCACTCGCGCCATCGAGCCGGGCGGAGCGGGGCTATTCTTCGTCGGCGACGAAGACGCGTGGAAGTATGTTCAAAGCATGCTCGGGACTCCGTGAGGCACGGGGTGGGCGGCCTGGGATGACCCGTTCGTTGGCACCCGCGCGAAGCACGCGGATGCGGTAGGAAGGAACCGCATCCGCGAATCGCGTTCGCCTCGCCAGCCCCTCTTGTCGACCAGTTCCTCGTCGTCGAAATCGGGTCGGAGAGGAGACGGGGAGCTATTCCTCAGCTTCCGAATCTCCTCCGGTTTATTCGGTTCCCGGAAATAGAAATCGCAACGGATCGGTACCGCCAGCAACTTCCGATGGAGCTCGACCAATCCCCGGTCGGTTGCGATCCTTTCAGATTCGTCCCGCAACGCCGTCAACAAGGCAGGGTCGCGGCCTTCTTCGAAGGCTTGGATGAATATCTTCGGGGAAGCGAAGCTCGTCCCCATGATTGAACTCAATCACTTCGGGATATGGGGCATTGTTACGGTTGCCGATTCACGACAACCGAATCAATCGTGATCTTCGGCGGGGAGGCGAAGGCCGCCCGCGCCGCGCGGCACCCGGCTTCGTCAAACTTGGGGCGCAGGGAAATAAGGGCGTCTATTTTCCAGCGCGTTCCCTCGGGGATCATCATGTCCACGGCGGCGGTCGGATCGGGCGGATGCAGGTCGAACGCGGCGCGCACCACCTGATCTTCCAACACCTGGAAGCCGTCGGCCTCGATCCCGGGTGCTTCATAGGGCAAGACGTTCTTGGGGTAAAGCCCGACCAGTTCGCGCGTGCCCCGCACCCTGCGGAACGAAACCTGGGCGAGGCCGCCTTTGTCCCATTTCGTCGCGGTCCAACCGCCGAAATTGTTGGCCTCCAGCGCTTCGGCGTCGGAGAGGCGCTCAAGCCCATCCGCGTACCACGAAGTGGTGTCGGAGCGCGATTTGCGGGGATGCTGGCGGGACTGCTCCAGCGTGAGGACACCCGCGATCATCATGCGCTGATTATGAAACAGCGCAGGGCGGGGGTAAGACCAGAGATCGACCCTCTTGTCCACGCGGTGAACCACGTCGGCATAGATCCGGATCTCGTCATCGGGCTGCCCGGCGTAAACGGTGTAGTCGGCAACGGTGCCGAACTTGTCTTCATCGTCCGCGAACGTCAGCCGGAGGGTTTTGAACACGGGCCCATCCGCGACGATCTTTGCCGCGCGCAGGGAAACCATATCGGTCGCCGGGTGCATCCATGCCTGGTCCGTCATATGGAGAATAAACCCGGTCATCGGCGGCAGGGCGACTTTCGTGCCATCGGCCAGCGCCGTATTGGCGAAATTCCATTCGCCGTGTTCATTTGTCTGAAAAAGCGTCCGCTTGCCGAGCCGGACCCGCGTGCCCGTTTTATCGGCTTCGGAGGTGAAGTCGCCCGCGGAGGCCAAGGCCGGTTCGCCGCGCTTCGCGTGGAAGCGAAGCGTGAAGTACTTTGTTTTTCCGGCGGGGAGATCCGCCTGCCAGGCGATCACGTCCTCCCGGGACAATATCCCGTCGCCTTTCGCATCGAACCATTGCACGGAGGCATCTTCGCTAGTCACCCCACCGACGGGCAATCCGGGATACAGGTCCGCGAGCGCGCCGCCCGTCAGCACGATCGGCTCCAGCGGCTTGTCGGTCTGGGTGGTATTCGCGACGGACACCCTTACTTCCGCCAGCACCCCCTCGCCGAGCGTTCCGCCTTTCGTTTCACCGGACCGGGTGATGACCGGCACGGGCGGCTCCTTCGGGCCGCCTCGCGGGCCGTGCCGCCACGGCTTCGGGGCGTGATCCATCGCGTTCACCCTCGCCTGGCGTTTCGCCGCGGCAGTGATCGTCTTCTCCGGCGCGATGACGATGTAGGCGGCCCTGTGGACCGGAACCTCGACGAGATAACCGTCCTTTCCGTCCCGCTTCAGCATCCGTCCTTCGAGGAGGTCCCAGGCGGAATAGGCAGCGTTGTCTGCATCGACCCGCAAAACGTAGGGGAGCGCCACTTTGTCCGAAGGATTCTTGATGTCGCGATCGCTGAGGATGACCAGCAGCCCGCCGCCGTCGAGTTCCCGCACTCCTGTTTCGATCCGGTGTGCGCGCCGTCCTTCGGGGTGGAAAACCCCGGCCACGCGCCGGATGCCAGCCTTGTCCACGGCGCGTTCGAAAATCTCCGTGTATGGCGCGCGCCCCCCAATGGATTCCGCCAGCCGGGGCCAGTCCTCCGGAATCGGCTCCGCCATTTCGTTCATGAAGTCCCGGGACGTGGCCGCGGCCAGATCCGCGCCCGCGCGCGTTCCCATCCAGAGCGTATGGTCAGTCTCGACGATCACCGGCTTCCCGCGATAGGTGCCGAGGACCTTTCCGCCGTGGAGCGCATCCGCCGTGACGAATTCATTGACCGTTCGCAGCCGTGGCAAGGACCATTGCTTCCCCTCCAGGTCGATCCACTGCGGGTTTTCGATATCGAACGGACTCTGCGCCGCTCCGTAGGGGGTGCGATCCGGCAGGGTCGCGCCCGCCTCTCCCTTTGTCCAGGCTTCCTCAGCCAGGCTGAGCGCGGATTCTTCACCCCGGCGCTTGTATTTGTGTGCCGGCTTCACGGCAAAGTGCTTCTCCAACAGCCCAAGCGGCGCTCCCGCGATATCCACGGCCAGGGAATCACAGGTCGAGAGGACCACTCCCCCATCCGCCAGGAACTTCTCGATCACCTTGGCGGCCTCGGCACTCACTCTCTCGGCCCCGGCCACGATGAGCAGCTTGACGCCGTCCAATCCCTTGCCTTGCTCAAGCTCGTACTCGCCGATGCAGGTGAAGGGCACCTGAAGATCAATCAACGCCTGTGCTGAAAAGGAGAACTCTTTCTTCGGATACTTGTAGGGCAGATAGAAATCCGCCGTCCGGTTGGGGAAAAACAGCGCGGCCTGCGCGGATACGGGGCGGGAATCCCTCAGCATCGGCCAGTGTTCACGATACCACTGGTGCCAGAAGGCAATGCGCTCGACCTCCGGAAAGTTCCTGGTGTTGTTGGCGTAGGTCCAATAGAGCAGGCCGTGGACATCGTTGGGAAGCGTCCGCGCAAAGAACCGGTCCACCACTGCGTTTCCCTCCATGAACTGCTGGGACACTCCATTCCGGCTACCCGGCCAAAACCACGAATAGGCCAGAACCGGCTTGTCGTACTCCCGGCTGTAGCGATTGAAGAAGGCGTAGGCGATGGCCGAAGTCGGCCAATCCTGGCTGACCGCTTCGTTCACGAGCAGGTCACCCCGCCGGCCCTGGATGAACGGGTCGCCGCCGATGGCCGAGGGCGGCCCGCCGGGATAGAAGACGGAGCCATGGCTATTGATCCCCATTGCGATATTTTGCCCCCGCTCCGCCGCCTCGTGCTTCACCTTGTCGAAAAAACCGTGATTGAGCTCGACGAGAAACCTCCGGTAAACGTCCCAGAGGCGCGGCTGCTCGAAGCGCTCCGTGAACTCGGGCCGCGGCACTTCCGACCAGTCATTGACCGCCGTGGCGGCATCCTCGTTGTACGAGCGTCCCGAACGCTTGCTCCTGGTCTCCGGGGTATCGCCGTATTCCTGCCGCAGAAAATCGCGCCATGCCGCGAGATGATTTTCGCCCGCATAGCGGAAGAAGCCCACGCGCGCCTCCCCGACCCCATAGGGGCGGTCGTATTCGTCCCCGGTAAGGACGACCTGGGTGTCTCCGATCTTGAAGAGATTATCCCCTTCCTTCCGGATCTTCTCAACAAGCCAGTCAGCCTGGAGCCCGGGCGTATCGGGATGAGCCAGATCGCCATAAATGGTACGCACGCTGACTTCCTTGCCATTATCATCGAGAAGGTATTGCGGATTTGCGTTCACATGACCCGTCAAGGTGACAATTTCCCCGTCGGTAAAATGGCGGCCACCCAGCGTCGTATGGGTTTTCTGGAAACCGGTGAAACCCATCCGCCGCCAGTCCTCCAACCGGTCCTCCGTCAATTCGTCATTCACCTCCTTGCGCCAGACGTACTCAAAAATCGGCGGATACTCCCGCGCGCGCATCTGATCCCGCAAGGAAGCCTTGTCGGCAGCGTGGGCAGCATCGAATGGAATGGCGAGGCATAGCAACGCCCATAACAGCAAACGGCCCTTGTGGTTGTGGCGGTCTTTTCGGGATCGGATTCCGGTCAGGTTCGTTTTCATGAGGGATGGGAACATCGGTTTATGTCAATGCGAGGGTATTGGTATGGGTTAAATAAAACAAGAGATATTCTGTCTCTTTATGTTGAAGACAACAAGACAATGAAAAATACCGGATCATAAGCAGGGAGGCGTATTGTCTCTCAAGGTACGCGTTTTATCCCCGGATCTTCCGGAGCGCCGTTATCCGGGTCGCTATTTTTTCCCGCACCTCCACCATGCCCACTTTTCCATCCCGGAAGCCCGTCCGGAGGTCGGACGCCACTCCGAGCGTATCCCCGGCAATTCCCCGGCTGGCGGCATTGACGGCTTCGCGCGATCCCTCGAGAAATAAATCGTACCAGAGATCCACGGCTTCGGAAACGAGGTCGATTACCCGGTTTTCGTCCGCGGGATCGGGGTCCTGCGGGTCCGCCAGCGGCAGGCGCGCGGCGCGGGGCACAATCCTTCCCTGTCCTTCGGCTTCGCGCTGGTACCAATACACCGTGCTGGAAAGATCATTGGCCTGGCAGTTGTTCGGGCCGTGTTCAAAAGTGAACTTCAGCGAGCGATTGAAAAAGACGGGGTCATGAACATGGAACCGGTAGCACGTCCCCCGTGGCCGCCGGTCCGCAAACAGTTCATCGGAAAGCGACACGCCCGCGAACAGCCCCGGCGCGCCGTTCATCCCCCAGGCGTGGGTGAAATAATCCTCCGTGCCCGTGCCGTGAAGCCTCGGAGGCCAGCATTCTTCGTCGATGAAGATCATCTCATCGCCCTCGCCGAAGGCGGTCACCGGCGAGTCGAGAACGCGCGAATGAATATTGTCCACGCTGAGATTCATCCCCAGCAACCGGCCCTCGCCCCGAACATCGAGCACCGTGTAGTTGTCCGCCCCGCTTCGGTTCGCGCCGAAGCGGCCGAGTGCAGGCATCGTCTCTTCCGCAACGGGGGTGGTTCCTTTGGGATTTTCACGATGCCAGCGCGCATGCAGCCGTCCCGTTTCCTCTACCGCCGCCACATCGGTGGAATGCCAGTTTACCGTGTAATAGCAAGCCTGGCAGGTCCAGGGGCTTTCATTGAAGACCTCGATGCGGGCATGGCGGGAGAACGGCATCGGAATCCGGCAGTTGCCGCCGCTGAAATCCCCGCGCAGGCCGGAGCCGCGCACCATGTCCAGGAGGAGGCACTCGTACCGGTTTGCCACGGCATGCCCGACGCCAAGGAAATCCCCCAGCGGACACTCGATCGCGGGTTCCCGGGCACCGTCCCACCACGCCCGGATCACCAGCGAGCGCAGATAGTTCAGGTCGGTGTGCATCAGCGCAAACCAGAGATGCGTGATGACGCCCGGGCCTTCCACATCCAGAATCTTTAACGATTGCGCTGGTCGGATTCGCCGGAAATCGATATTCCCGCCCGTGGGGTCATAGCTGGAGGAGCGATGGGTCCGGTGGGTTTTCAGTGCGGAGAGATCGGAAAGCGGATGAAACATGGATGCAGGCAGGCTGTTGGATTGAATGAAGCGCGAGGGCTGGGGAATTCAGTCCTCCGAAATGCCGCAGGCGCGAGGAAACCTAGTGTCATGTTAGCCAATTTCCTTTTCAAATTTCGGGTGCTTTTTTGAGGAACTAGTCTAACACGACACTAGCGAACCAGATGCAAGTGAACTTTACCCGATGGATCGTAGGTGAAGCGGCTTTTTTCAAAACCGGGTGTGGTGACAACCCAGGTATCCACGCCGGGATCTTCGGAAAGGCCGGTGAGGAGTGCTGAATATCGCCCGGGAGTTGCGCCCTCTTCCAAAAGCACTTCCACGCGCAGTTCCTTTGGGAATATCCATGCGGTCGGCGCCACCGTATCGCTAGCCCGGGAGATGGAGGATGCCCTTCCCGCCGGGCCGAGGATGACACGCAGGACACCCCCCGGCTTTACCGAAAGATCGCATGCGATAGCCAGACTTCCGTCGGCATGCCGCCCGTCTCCGCCCAGCAAGACGCCGCCCTCCCGCACCGTCACTCCGCTCCCTTCGGATGGAGCGATCCGCCCGACTCCCCCGAGAACACTACCGCTTTCCACCGTCACCGGCCCTGCGCCCGTCCCCGATCCCGCACGGTTGTTGACGAGAAGAGCTCCCTCCTGCACTGTCAGCGGCCCCTGAAAAGCGACCCCTGACTCCTGGGAGAACACCACGGTTCCCGCTCCGGCCTTTTCCACCGGGCAACTCGTCCCGCCCGCGGCATCCGTTATCTGGCCGCGAAATTCCACCGTGCCGCCCTCCGCGGCCACGAAACGCACGGGAAGATCGGGAACTCCCGCAGCCTCGGGCTGGCGGATCAACAGGATATTCCCGGACCAAATGGACACTCCCGAAGAATGGCCGCCCCCGATCTCCGTCGTCGCCGCGCGCCCGATCAGGAGATTGTTTTCGATCTGAATCTCCGGTTCTGAGATCAACACGCGCGCAACCCGATTGCGCTCCGCGCTTCCGACCCCCTGCGAAACCCGCAGTCGGTTATTCGCATCGCCCAGCGCATTCTGGTTGGCCAGGTAAAGCGTGCTGGTGACGCCATCAAGATGGACACCGAAATCAATGACACTCTCGCCCACCTGGAAGGAATTGTTTCCCGCCAGCGTTACCGCGCCGTGGCCCGGGATGATTTGGAGGGGATAATCGCCCGAGCTCCCGGTCAACGGACCGGAAAAAATCGCATGAGCCGCGTAGTCATGCTCCTGCAAGATCAGGCGAAGGTTCTTCTGGCCATGTGTGCCGATATTGACTGCTTTCGTGATCTTGACGACGTCCGTCTCGCTTCCTTTGAGGAAGAAGAGCACGGGGGATTCCGCCCCGATTTCGCCGAAGGCGAGCGGTGCATCCACCGTGGTCCCTTCGCCCGAAAGGGTGAGAATGGCTTTGGTGTCGGTCTTCATTCCTTGTCCCAGGGCCAACGCACCATCGCGCCCACTGACGAGCGAAGCGCCGTCCTTCAGCGTGAGCGTCGCCGCCTTTCGGGCCGCGCCCAGTTCCACCGCTACTTTTGCGCCGATCATCACGTCGTCCCCCGCGGCAGGAATCCCCTCCGGCTTCCAGTTCCGCGCGTCTCCCCAGCGATTGGAGCCTGCTTGCCCTTTCCAAGTGTACTCCGCCGCGTCCAGACTACCGATTCCCGCGACCAGCATCGAAAAAGTCAGCAGCCCGATCGCGCCTTTCCGTACCCGCCTCCCGATGATCGCCGGATGCAGTCGTTTCATCCTCGTCATCGCATTTTCAGGAGCCATCCCGACCTCTCCGCCGGGAACCATGATCTGCTCATGAACCGCGTAACGTCTTCTGAAAATCCCAACGCCATTGTGGACGATGGCGGCATGTGAGCCCTCCTTAGGAAAAGTGAATCGATCAGCCATTTCCGATGCTTTTGTGCCAGACGACCTTTCTTCTGGAAGCCCTGAGGACCATGGCAAGGGCCGCTGATCCAAACAGGAAGGTGATCGTCGTCGAAGGCTCCGGAATCACGTTAAGATGAACGCTGCCATTGTCATAAACAAAGGTCGATCCGCCATACCCCGTGGTTGTGACGTTCCACGCGGAGACGCCGGGGTCCGCCGCAAGACCCGTGATGACGTTTTCGTAAAGTCCCGCCCCGGCACCGGAAAGGGTGGTGAGGTCAAACTTCTGGTCGGACGCGAAGGACCAGGTACCTCCCTGACGTTCCAGGGAGGAGCTTTCGAACCCGCCCCCCAGAACCAGCCGAATGATGGAATCGCTCTCCAACATGAGATCGCCGCTGATCCTCAGGCTTTCTTCGGCGGAATTTCCCGTTCCTGCGAGCAGAATACCGCCCGATTTGATGGTGACTCCCGCCCCCACAGCCGACGGGGCAATCCGCCCGGTGCCGCCCAGCACCGCTCCGGATTCCACCGCGACCAGCCCGCTGCCCGTCCCGGAGTTGTTGGTATTGGTGATCAGCAATGTTCCCTCCTTTACCGTCAAGCCGCCATCAATACCGACTCCCCCCGTCCGCGAGAGGATTACCGTTCCGCCGCCAATCTTTTCAACCGGAGCCGACCTGCCGGGGCCGCCGCTGTTGAATTGTCCGGCGAAAACGACCGTTCCCCCCGAAGCGGCTGTCAGGCGCACCGGGAGCACCGAAACTCCGTCCGCATTGTTGTTTCGGGATAAAGTGATGGTGTCGATATTCCAGGTCGCTGTTCCGGACGTATTGGTTCCACCGATCTCGCTGATCGAGCCTTGCCTCACTGACATGCTCGCGGAGGTAATCTCAATTCCAGGGTCGGTGATCAAAGCCTGAAGCGTCCGGTTTTGAGCAAGCGTGCCGGTGACACCCGTTGGGAAGACGATTGATGAGGTTGTCGAGCCAAGGGCGTTGGAATGGGAAAGATAATACGTGGATGTCGCCCCGGTTTCGGTCGGGTGCCATAGCTGGACTTGATGATCCGTGTTGGAAAACGTGTTGTTTCCACTGAGCGTGATCGATCCGTTTCCGGCGTGAAGCTGGAGCGTGTTGAAAGCGCCCGCGCCCGTGATGTTTCCGGAGATGATTACATTGGCGGACTGGCTGCCATCCTGATAGATGAAACGCGCGGCATTCTGGGTCAGACTGCCGATATTCACCTCACCGCTGATCGTGATGGTATCGGCATTGGTTCCTGTCACCTGGAAGAGCCGACCCTCCGTACTGCTGACGTTTCCAAACGTTACGGGCGCGGAGATCGTCGTCCCATTGCCGGACAATGAGATGATCGGAGTCACATTCCCGGCGATCCCGTTCCCGATGGTGAGCCCTCCCGGGCCGGTGTTGGACAGCGTGGCCCCGGAGGCAAGCGTCAGCCTGTCTGCCGTTTTCGGGCCGCCGAGGTCGACGGCGGCTCCGCTGATGGTCGCGGTGTCGCCTGTTTGCGGGAAGTTCGCCGCGTTCCAGTTGCCATCCTCGCCCCAGAACTCATTGACTCCGCCGGTCCAGTTGAAATCGGCGGCGAACGATGGGAGGGGGGCAAGGAGAAAGAGACCCGCGCAGAGCGAATACATGCAAAAGCGGAGGGGGGCTTTTTGAAGAGGCAGGCGGGGGAGTCGGTTTGAAGTCTTCATGCTTTCAGAGTGATGAAAAGATGTTTACACGTCAATCAAATGATGAGATTTTTTGTCCCTTGATTGATTCTTTGCTTGCTCGTGCTTCTCCGGTCCGGATGGAAGAATGGTCATCGTGACCGGCGGGCGTCGTCCTGATCTTTGCAGCCGCCGGTGCCGCGATGCGGTCAAACACCTCTGAGGCTCCGGCGAAAAGAACCGCCGCCCCGCCGGGCTCGATGGCCCTGACAAAGTGCCAGCGTCCCGGCGCGATCTGTTCCCGTGGCTTGAGAAGCTCTCCCGTGCGTACGTCACGGACGATTTCCCCTTCCTTGAGGCGCAGCGTGAACTCGACTGCCCTTGGCTCGGTGAGCGGTTCGAATCCGGCCAGCTTCCCGTCCACGGTGACGGTGAGATGACCCTCCCGGTTGTCCGCGCGCGGATACCCCGGCCAGCGCCCCACATCGAGGTTCACCAGCATGAGCACGCGGCTGTCCCCATTTTCGCCGGAGATCCGGTGCGAAGCGGCAACCAGCAGCGGGTCCGCGCTTTCGAGCCGGGGCTGCGGGTCCAGGCGCAGCTTGAGGAGCAGCGGTTCGAGCGCCCCGATTTCCTCCAGCGTTTCCAGATAGGTTTTCCAGTTCGCGCGTTGGTCGGTCTGGATGGCACCGCGATAGACGGGCATCCCGGCTGACCAGTCGCCACCGGTATTGTCGTGATCCTCCGAATAGTGCTTGTCTGGCGGCAGCCACGGCATGGCAAGCTGGCTGTTCCCTGTCCAGGGAAACCAGCCCAGCGCCCCGTAGGCCGCGGATATCCATAGCGAAGCCCGGAGGGCTTGCGGTGGCGGCGTATAGCACCTCCAATAGATGACCCCGCCATCCGGATCGGTGTAGATCCCTGTATAGCCTTCCGTCGGCCAACCCCGATTTTCGGCTTCGGCCGCTTCGTGACGGTTGGTGTAACCATTGAGCGCCGGTGTATAGGTAAACACCGCGCCGCGTTCCAGAGCCGCCTCCGCCGCCGGTTTCAGGCGCATCGCCAGCGTCCTGAGGGCGTTCTGGGGAGGGAAAAAGAGCGGCTTTTTGGAGTAAGGCCCCTGGTTGCCCAGAATGGCACCGAAAAACGGGTATCGATCGATGCCCATGATCTCCGGGGCGGGTTCGCGCGTAGCGTGCATGACGTTGGGGAAATTATAGAGAGTGTAGATGCGGACTCCCGGAAACCGTTCGCGCAATGCGTTGTGATATTCCTGCATTCCGGAAAGGTGTGGAAGATAAGGCTCTTCACGGATCGAAAACCCGGCAAAGCGTTTCGTGTTGCCATCGCGGAAGACCTCATTCAGGAAGGCCAACGCTTGCTCCCGCTTCTGCTGTGCGCGTTCAGGATTGTTCCAGATATCGGGGCGGTTCTCGGGATTGTAATACGCGGCGTTATATTGAATGATGAGATCAATATCATTCTCCTCGGCGGTCTGGCGCAAGGCGGGCCAATCCGCCGGGGGCATATAGGTGAGATACACGAGCGTATTGACGCCCTGCTTCCGAAACGCCTGGAAAACTTCCTTCCGCAGATCCTCCAGCTTCGCGTCACCCTCCTTGTGGCCCAGCCGGCCCGCATAGAGCATGTACCCTTTGGCCAGGTGGCGGAAAGGCGCGCGGGCGTCCGGGCCGCTTCGCCCCGCGGCGGCTTTCTTCAACCATTCCGCACGCGTTATCTTCCCATCCTCTTCCGGGAGGTGGAGAAAGTATTCCCGGCTCTTTCCGGAGGCGTCCCGCACGGCGATGACATCGGGGAATAGCTCCTCCGCGACCGCTCCCGCGGTCTTCTTTTCGGACAAGGTTTCGTGCAGCCATTCCGCGGGAAGTTTCGTGGCCTCCTCCGCACCGGCGGCGCAGTGCAACAGGAGCGAAAGAGCGGCAGCGGTGAAGATGCTTCTATTTCTCATGGCCAACCTCCAGTTCGGCAAAGGTTTTCAGGGCTTCCAGGTCGCGCGCCACCCGGGCCTGGGCGGCTTGGGCGTTTCGGACGAATCGATCTTCACCAAGGGCAAGCATCATCACTTCACCCGCGGGAATCTTCAGTTCGGTTGTTCCTTCGCGGACTTTGATCGGTTTCCCGCTCCTTACATCGGCCACGACCTCGGCCTTCGCCAGCCAATCCCCCTTTACGGAACAGGACGCCTCCGTATCGCCATGATTGATCAACCACACCATGCGGTTGCCATCCTTGCCAACGCGCGAACGCACTTCGATCTCAGGCGCGGGTTCCCCGTTGCGCTCCACCTTGAGGGGCGGCTCGATCCCGGCCTTCGAGAGCACGTATGCGAACACCGCGCGCGCCGTTGCGCCCCGATTCCCTACGCCGGGATCATACTTGTAGGGCCAGACCGGCTCGCCCCAGGAGCGCATGAACGGGACGGGCATTTCACAAGCCGCATCCCAGCCCGGCCGGAAGCCGGTCCAGACCGTCCGTTCCGTCTCCACCGCCGCCACGTCATCTCCGTAACGGGCCAGCACCGTAGCGCCCGGACGCGCTTTGCCGGTAAGAATATCGTGATAGGTCCGGTGCGAGACCGGCTCCCTCCCCTTCATTTCGATGCGCACCATCTGTTCCTCGCGCGGGTCCCAAACGGTTTGCCACACGCCCGTGATTCCTTGATCGGGAAGCGCCTTCCGGATCTCCGCCAGGGTTTCATCCGTGAGTTCCACGGGCTCGAATTGCTCCTCCGGCCGGTAGTGTTTCGCCCCCCCTTCCCACTTTGGCGTCTGCAATTCGGCGACCCGCCCCCGGCTCCATTCTTCCTCGGCGGCGGTATCGTAGGTAGGAGCGAAGAGCGTGCGATGCTTCGTCTCCAGATCGATGCCAAACTGTTCGCCGAGGAACGGCACCGCCTTTCCGGTGCGGGTATCCATTACAAAGCCATCCCCGCTGGTATAGACAAAGCCGCCGCGCGCAATGAACGCCGCGATCGCCTCCCGCACCTCGGGGCTCTGCCATGCCGAGGTCGGCGCGATCAGCAGGCGGTAATCGTCGAGCACCGAGGGCTCGAACTCGATCTGGTTGTCCGAAACCACCTCGAAGGGAACATGAAGTTCGTTCAGCAGGTGGCACGTCCATCCGAAGTCCTGCTTCGGAAAGACCCATTGATGCACGGGATGGTAGTACATGTTGCCACTGTTGCGCGGAAAGAGGACGGCGACCTGCGGAGCTTCCCCCACGGTGGACTTCAAAAACGGCCAGTGCGCCTGGTAGGTCCGGTGCCAATACGCCAGCGCCTTGCGCGTCGCGGGCTTTTTGCGCCAGTCAAACCGCTCATCCTTGAATGTCGGGTCGTAATTCCAGTGAAGCAGCCCGTGGGTGGAGTGACCCATTGCCCGGGCCAACGCGCGCCCGATCTCCAGCGGGTCGTTGTGGCGGTCGGCATCTCCCCAAAACCAGCTCCACCCCAGCACCGGGCGGTTGTAGCGTCGCGAAAGCTGGTCGGTGAAGGCATAGTGAATCGTGCTGCCGGGGTAGTCCGCCTGGCAATCCTCCACTGTCAAGAGGCGGTTCGTCTTCGCGAGCAGGAACTGGTCGATCCCCTTTGCGGAGGAAGGCCCGGGCCATTTCGCCGTGGCGTGGGGAAAGGTGAACACCTCGACATCGCGGCCAAGCTCCCGCGTGGCGACCGCCCCGGTCTGCCGGAAAAAGTCTGCGGTGAAATAGGCGTGAAAGTCGATCCAGCGTTTCCAAAGCGCGGGGGTGTCATAACGCTGCATATAAACGGGCATTGGAAGTTCCCGCCAGTCCGTGAGGTTCAAGCCCGTCTCCGCATTGAAGCGCGCGAGCGCATTCTCCTCGCCGCCGTAGATCACCTCCCGCAAATAGTCGGCGAAACGTTCCCGCGCGTCGTAGCCGTACTCGATCTGCTCCCGACTGTAGAGACCGGTTTCGTCCCAGCTCGACATGACCAGTGTCTCTCCCACGTGGAAAAGATTTTCCGGACCATAGTTACGGGCAAAGCCGATGACGTATTCGTCGAGGTAGTTCTTAACGTTCTCCTTGGCGAAAACGCTTTTCCGCAAGGGGTGTTCCTTGCGATATACGGCGGGCGAACCGTCCGGCCCCAGGGTCGGTTTGTAGGAGCTGTTGCCGAACTTTGTCTGCTGCATCAACCCGTGGAGTCCCTTTTCGCGAAAGAGGCGCCCGCCGTATGGCTCGCTCTTGTCCACCTTGTAAACGCCGGTGAATCCCATCGCCAGCAAGTCCTGGAACGCGGCTTCGCGCTCGGTTTCGTTCTCCGTGGCCGGAAAGAAATAGGCCATCACCGGCGCGGTGGAGAGCCCCCGCCATGCTTCCATGAGCGAGGGGGCGGTTTTTAGTACAGGCATCTCATCGCTTTGGCTCTGCGCCTTTGGAGAGGACGCGACACCGGAGCAGGAGAACAACGACGCGGCAAGGATCGAAAGGAGAGGGGGATTTGGTCTCATTGGTATTGAATGCAATGAGACAATTTATCTCTTTCCGGTAAAGTGTCAATGTTTTTTGGAAAAACGATGCTCCTTCTTTACGGTTTTCGATAGGCACGGCCCGCATCGCCGGACATGAAAAAGTCACTCCCATGCTGGATGCCAAAGGTCTTTCTCACCACCTTACCGGAATGCCTGATCAGAAAAATCCGCGATTTAGATCGTGACTTCATGAATTCGAAAGAGATATTTTATCCCATATGAAAATTCCGATGAATCCTTCAAGTTCACCAGCCCGGAAGGCAGGAATTCTGCTCGTGGGGCTGGGGCCGAACGGTCGCGGGCGTTTGCGTGACCTCCCGCAATCTCCCTGGGTCGAAATCAAGGCGGTGTGTGACGCGCGGGAGGATCTCGTACGCGAGGTGACATCCGCCACGTGGCTGCCCGGCTTCACGGACCTGGAGGAAGCGTTGAAAACACCCGGCATTGACGCCGTGCATTGCGCTACCTCCACGCCCGGGCACGCCCCCGTGACGATTGCTTCCTTGCGCGCGGGAAAGCATGTCTTCTGCGAAAAGCCGATGGCGATCCGCCCCGAAGACGCACGCGCAATGCTGGCGGCCGAGCGCGAATCAGGCAAACGGTTGCAGATCAATTTCGAAACCCGCTGGTCTTACGCCCCGCGGCGCATTCACGAAATTTTTGCCTCCGGGGAGATTGGCGACCTCAACAGTGCCATGGACGTTCACTTCCGTGGGGGATGGAGCGCGGGGTCGGGATACCGCCTCGACCCGACCCTGAGCGGTGGGGCGATCATGGAGTGCCCGATTCACACCATTGATCACCTCCGCTGGCTGGGCGGGGATTTCCGCAGCGTTCAGGTTTTCCGTTCTCCCACGGTACGGCCCGCCTATCCTCCCGATCTGGCGGATAATTTTACCGCGGTGCTGGAGTGGGAAAGCGGCCTCACGGCGACCCTTCTGATTACGCACGGAGCCAGCGCGACCGACCTTCCGGTGCCGGGGAATTACAACCACGCCGACGCATGGACCTCGCGCGGCCATCACAAGACGCTGACGATCATCGGTACGAAAGGCTCCCTGGTTTACGATTCATGGCGCACGCGGTTGCTGGTGTTTCGATATAACGACGCCGCGGGCACAGTCGATTTCGTGCGGGAGGAAAACTACCGCCATTTCCCACAGGGCAAACTCGACCACGACTCCGCAGGGTATGCCGGTGAGTTTTACCGGCGGATGCTTCACGGCGAAGAACCGGTGCAGACCGCCGCGGATGCCTGGAAATCCACGGCCACGGCACTTGCCGCGGAAGCATCGATCCGCGAAGGCGGCCGGCGCGTCGAAATCCGCGGCGAGCGATGAATCGCGTTCGGGAATCTAACCGCTGGGCGCACCGATGGATTTTTCGCCGCGCAGCTTGCATTCGATCTGCATGGTGACCGGCACGGCTTCCGGCATCGCGAGGCGGCGCTCCAGCAGTTCCAACGCGGCGCGCCCCAGCAGGCGGTGGGGAGCGACGATGGTGGCGACCCCCTTGGGGCCGGAGGCGACCCCGTCGCCGTAACATACAACGCTCAGGTCCTCCGGAACGCGGATTCCGCGCGCCGCCGCCACGGAAATCAACTCTTCGGCCATCGGCTCGCTCGTCACCACAATGGCCGTGGGAACCGGGCGGATGGCCATCAACTGGTCCAATCCCCGGCTGATGACATCGTTGAGTGATTGCGTTTTCCAATCCCGCTCCAGGATCAGCATCGGCATGGTCTTTCCATCCGGTCGAAACAACGCCAACTCCGCCCAGGAGCCATAACGCAACGCGGAGCTGAAGAGGCAGCGGTCGCTCGTGCGCAGCGGGTCGATCCCGCGGGCAAAATCCTCCGTGACTTCCTGCTTGTCCCATAGCCCGAACCAGGCAATCTGCCGGTGCCCCTTGCGGGAGAGGCAATCCAGGATCAAGGCCGCCGCGCGGGTTTCATTGCCCATCACCGAATCGATCCCCAGTTCCGGATAGTGATCGCGGGGATTGATCATGATCACGGGAGCCAGCGAGCAGAGCTGTTTGACCCAGTTGTATGGGAGCCCCTGCACCACGAGCAACCCGCTGACCCTCCTTGTGCGGCACAATTCGGCGACTTCGCCCGGGTTGCCGAACAGGCGATCTTCCAGCATCCGCCCCGTCTGGATAAGGCGTTCGCGAATCCCGTCCATGATCAGCAAATGGTTGCCGACAGTGAGAACCGGCCTCCGGTCCTTGATGATATGGAAGACGGGCATCAAAAATTTGGAGCGGAACTCCCCGCTTCCGCGACTGCGTGAAGCCCGCTGGAAAACGCCTTCGTGCACCGGGTATCCCATAAGCTCGGCCTGCTTTTGAATGGCCGCGCGTGTGCTTGGCCTCATTCTCCCGACCCCGCGCAGGGCGCGCGATACCGTGATCGTGCTTACCCCCACTTTTTCCGCGATTTGTGCCATGCTGACAGTCATGAATGATTTCATACCCGCAGGCACAAGCCGTGGTCAATAGCCCAGACCGGGAACGGGGATCGTTCCCGTCCCGGCCGGGCTGGCGTTTCGTCCGGTATCTCCGGGTGCCATCAGGAGGCAGCCGGAGCGGCGGCGGTCGTCAGGACCTGGCGCGCGGACTCATCGCCGCCACCCGGCGTGTCCGCCAGAACACCGGCCTTGCGAAGTTCGCGATTGATGGTCACCCGGGTGTTAAGCTCGTCGTACTCTGGCATGCGCCGGAGGTAATCAATGGCTTCCGGCGTTCCGATCCGGCCCAGGGCGGTGGCGCAGGCGACTCGGATCGGGTAGAAAATGCTGACATCCATCAGTTGCTCGCCCAGCAGCCCGGTAGCGGGCAGAAAACGCGCTTCGCCCAGGACCGCAGCGGCTGCGGCCTTCAACCGGTACCAGCAAGTGTCCTCGGGATCACGGCGCGGGGAAGTCGGGTGCTCCCGCACCTCCCGTTGCAAAATGTCCCAGGCCGCCTGCACGACGGCTTTCTCGGTCCGGCCGATGGCGTCCTCCAGCGCGGCGAGCGCCACGCGCCATTCCGGGTCGCGGATGGCTTGGGCCAGTTCATCGGCGGGAATTGGCGGTGGCATGGGGGTGAAAGCCTTTTCCCGGGAAGGCGATTTTCCCACCCTGCGGGGAGGCGGCTGGCGGTCCGGCGCCAGCGAAAAACGCACTGTGCGCCCATCCGGCCGCGTCACCACACAGGCTTCGCGGGTCCACTCCACCGTATCGGTCACCCCGTGATGACGTAGTTCCAGCCGCGCCGCGCCGTTCGCCCCGGTGAAGCCGCCCAAGCTCGCGCGCGGGACTTTCGAAACGGGGCGAAGCAGGGTGATCCTGCCGAGCAGGGCCGTTTCCAGCGTGGAGTCCGACGCAAACTCAATGCGATTGCACCCTTGCCGGAACGCGCCGCTGACCTCCACCAGATGAGGAACCAGCGGCATATGCGTCGTGACCGGCCCGCCCTCCTCCCGCAGATGAAGCGGAATTTCCCGTCCGTTGATCCAGAGGCGCGGTCGGATGAGAAGACGCGGCAGACGCAGGAAGACGGTTTCCGGGACGGGCCCGTCCGCCTCCGCCTCGCACCGGTAGACGCCCGTCCCCGGCTCATGGCATCCGGTCGTGTAAAACCAGGATTGCCCGGAGAAGTCGATGGGTTGCGCTTCCGTCCACCTCTCCCGTACGGCATCCACGGCATCGGCGTTTTCCGCACGCCGCCACTCCCAGCCGGAACTCAGCGGCAGCCACTCTTCCAGCAGGGAGGTGGGAACCAGCAACGTGTGAAGACACAACTCCGCCCCCCGCTCCCGGCGCGACACCTCGTGGCAGCGGCCCTCAAGTTGCGTCCGCCGCTCCGCGCACAGGTGCCGGTGCTCCACGGGGGAGTCATCCGGGAAACAGATTTCCAGACGCACATGGTCCGGGGTTTCGACCGAGAAACCTCCCGGGCGCACCTCCGCGTGCCCATCGCGGGTGTGCACCCGCCAGGTGATCTCGTGGGGGGAAGCGGCGGAAATCGTGTCTCGCACCAGCACCGCCTCATCCCCGATCACCAGGCAGGCGCGGCGCACCGACGAAACATCATACCGCCCGGCGTATCCCGCGGTGACATCGCTCTCGAACAGCGCGATGCCATCCTGCTCGCGATGAAAGATCAGTTCCCCTTCCGTTGGAACGTGGGGGAAATAGTGATCCTCCCCGTCGAAGAAGATCGTATTGTGCGCCCCCACCGTCCCCGCGCCGAAACTCAGCGTCTTGTTGCTGTCGGGCTTGAAGTAGGTGTATTTGGGATCGCGAAAATCCGCCGCCTTGCACGCCTCCACGCAGTCGCCATCCAGCAGCAGCGGCGAGCCGTCGTACTCCATCACCAGGGAATTCGGGTTGAACTGCGCCCGCGTGGGAGGAAAAGCGCTGTTGCGATCCCACATCTGGAGCAGGAACATCCTCTCACGCGGTCCGGCGACCCCCGCCCCCAGGGCGGGCTCGCAAAGCCGGTACAGGCTCCGCTCCACCGGATGCGGCTGAGTGATTGGTTCCGGAGTTTCGCACCGGAGCATCCAGACCAGCGTCCATAAAGTCTTGTCCAGTCCCCAGCCCGCGCAGCTCGGCTCCTCGAAAGCACCAAGGCTTTCCAGAAATTCAAGAGATTTTCTGTCTCGTGTCCGGGCCGCAAGATAGGCCGCCTGGGGCGTGAAATCCGCCCGTTTGTATCCGTAGTTGTCCCAGGGATGAAGCAGTCCGCCCGGAGAGGAGAGCTTGAACATCGATTCCAGCACCTCGCGCGGCGTTGCGTGGTCCGCGTCCACCGCGCATTCAAAAAGATCCTCCCCCGTCGCCTCCCGCACCAGTTCGAGCGCGGGGACCATTACCGGCCCGATCACCTCGGCCATATAGGAGGAACCCTCATAACTGTATCCCCCCTTTGGGAATCCCAGCATGAAGACCCGCAGATGCCGCAGGCCAAGATCAAGCATCCGCCGGGCCCGACGGTCGCTACCATACTTTTTCCCAAACAGATACCCGCCGGTGACACAGGCGAGCGCCATGGCTCCGTTCTGGTTGTTGTGTGGAGAGCTTTCGATCGCCCTCGTTTTCAGCCTCTGGAACGGATGCGCCCAGAGATAGTAGAGGAACCGCTCCTCCAGGTGTATCCGGTCCTCATCCGTCATCACGGGGGAGAACCACACCCAATCCGCCAGCATCAGCCACCGGCAAAAGGAAAACGAGTCACACCAGCAATGTCCCTGCGTCACATCCGTCCGCTCTCTCTTTTCCACGGTCGCCGCAAGCTCAAAGAGCGTGGTGCGCGCCTTCGCGGCGAACTTCGGCTCCCCTGTCAGGAGCCATGCCAGAAAGGGATATGTCCCCTCTGCGGGCCGCAATGGCGGATGCGATACGATCTCCGAGGCAACGAGGCGCACTGTTTCCAGAAGGCGACCGGAATGGCGTTCCCAGTTCCGCGCGATCCATATCAGGTGATCCAGTCGCTTCTTCAGTAGCGAATCTTTCAGAATCTCATACTGCTTTCTCAATATCTCCCCGCCAAAAAGAAGCTCATTCGGGGGCGAAACTTGTTTCAGAAATTGGCTCATTATTGGGACAATATATCTCTTTTATGAGTCGGGCAATTCATTTCTTTCCGTATTTTTAGCTGAAAAACACGCCGGAATCCCGGCGAACGGGTCCGTCACATCGACCGCTTTAACGATCCGGATCTCCCCGGCGAAATGAATGTGACCCCGGTCCGGAGCGTCCGTGAGAAAGGCATGGTCCCGCTTTGATGGCCGATGTTCCGCCCCCGTTTTCGATCGCTTTCCGGAACCCTCAAACCGTATGATCCAACCATGACATCCATGCCCTCTCCCCTTCCCAGGGGTTTGAAGATCGGACTTTTCGGAATCGGCCTCGAAGCGTATTGGCCTCAGTTTCCGGGGTTGAAGGAACGGCTGGAAGGCTATCTCCGCGCAGTCGGGGAGAAGCTTTCCCGCCCGGAGGTGGAAATCGTAAACCTCGGTTTGGTGGACTCCCCGGAGCGGGCGGTAGAGGCGGGGCATCGGTTTCGCCAGGCCGATGTCGATTTGGTCTTCCTCCATGTCACGACCTACGCGCTCTCTTCGACGGTGCTGCCGGTCGTGCGGAGGGCGAAGGTTCCCGTCGTCATTCTCAACCTGCAACCCGAACCGGCGATTGACTATACCCGGTTTAACCGGTTGGGAGACCGTACGAGGATGACGGGGGAATGGCTTGCCTACTGTGCGGCGTGTCCCGTGCCGGAGATCGCCAATGTTTTTAATCGTGCGGGAATCGTGTTTCATCAGATAACAGGGGTGCTTGATGAAGATCCCGCCTGCTGGGATGAAGTCTCCCAGTGGATCGACGCGGCCCGGGTTGCTTACATCATGGAACACAACCGCCTGGGGGTGATGGGGCATTACTATAACGGGATGCTGGATATTTATTCCGACCTTACGCGGCAATGCACCTCTTTTGGCGGGCATATCGAGATTCTGGAAGTCGATGAACTCTCCGCGCTGCGCCGGAAGGTGAGCCCCGACGAGATCCGGGAGCGGTTATCCCTCTTCGCGGATACCTTCGATATCCAGCCCGATTGCGAGGCCGCGGAACTCGAGCGGGCGGCGCGGACCTCCGTGGCCCTTGATCAACTCGTGGAAAGGCATGGTCTGGGTTCGTTGGCCTACTACTACAAGGGGACGGGAAATGCCGATAACGAAGATACGATCAGCTCGATCATCCTCGGCAACTCCCTCCTGACGGCCCGGGGCATCCCGGTGGCGGGGGAACTGGAGATCAAGAATGCCCAGGCGATGAAGATCCTGGATTGCTTCGGGGTGGGGGGATCATTCACCGAGTATTACGCGCTGGACTTCCGGGAAGACATCGTCCTGATGGGGCATGACGGCCCTGGCCATATCGCGATCGCCCAGGGGCGGACCAAGGTGCGCCCGCTGGAAGTCTATCACGGCAAGGTCGGTCGCGGTTTGTCCGTGGAGATGTCGGTGCGGCATGGGCCGGTGACCCTGCTTTCGGTGCTGGAAGGAACCGATGGGCGGCTCAAGCTCCTGATGGCGCAGGGAGAGTCCGTCCCCGGTGCGATTCTGGAAATCGGCAACACCAACAGCCGTTACCGTTTCTCCATTGGCGCGCGGCAGTTTGTCAATGAATGGAACCGCCACGGACCAGCGCACCATTGTGCTGTCGGTGTGGGGCATATTGCGCCGGGAATTGCCAAATTGGGAGCCCTGTTGGGTCTTGAGGTGGTCCAGGTTTGTTGATTGTCGGGGTTAGGGAGCCTCACGGCCCGGGCCCGCGTTGGATACGGGATTGGGAGTTCAGGCGGGCCGGCAGGCGGCGGAAGCCGCGGGGAATCTGAGGGCGAGCGGCCCGTTCAACGAATGACGGATTCGCTCAGCGCGCTGGTCTGGGGGAAAAGGAAGTCGATAAACTTCGCGGCGGTCGGTTGCGGCTCATGATTGGCGAGGCCGGGGCGCTCATTCCCTTCGATAATCACGTAGCCGGGTTCCTCGGGCGAGGTAACGATGAAATCCAGCCCGATGACGGAAATCTCCAGCGCCCTCGCCGCGCGGATGGCCGCTTCGGCCAGCGTGGGATGAAGGCGGTCGGTAACATCGTGAATCGTGCCGCCGGTGTGGAGATTGGCCGCTTTGCGCACCGGAACGGCCACTCCTTTCTCCAGCACATCGTCGATCGCGTATCCGGCGACCTGGATGCAACGCTCCGTCTCCGCGTCCACGGGGATGACGCTTTCGCCGCCGGTCGCCGCGGCTCTCCGACGGCTCAACCGGTTGATCAGGTCGCCAATGGTGTGTTCACCGGTGCCGATGACGGTGGGTGGCCGGCGAACCGCCGCGGCGACCACCTCCTGATTGATGACGACGATGCGCAGATCGTTTCCCTCGATGTATTGCTCGACCAGGACGGTATCATCATGTTTGCGGGCAAGCCCGATCGCCTCTTCAAGGGCCTGCTCCGTACGGACATCCACGGAAACGCCTTGCCCCTGTTCGCCCCGCAGCGGCTTGACGACGACGCTCCGGTGCGTATGCAGGAAGCGAAGCTGCCGACGGCGATCTCCGGCGAGGATCTGCCGGGGAGTGGAGAGACCCTGCGCGGCGAGGATTTCCAGGGTGAGCTGCTTGTCGGCGGTCCGCAGGATGGCGATGGCGCTGGTGAGTTCACTGAGCGATTCCCAGCAGGTGACGCTGCGCCCGCCAAGGCTGAGCCGGAAATGCCCGCGTTCGGGAGAAATCGGCTCGACAGCGATCCCACGCCGCAGGGCTTCGTTGATAATGATGGAAGCGTACGGGTTATATCCCTCCGGGGCGGGAGAACCGACGAAAAGGCGTTCGTTGATCCGGTTGCGACGCTTGGCGGCGAAGATGCACATCCGCTTGAATCCCAGCTTCTCGTAGAGGCGCGCCGCCTTGAGGTTATCGTGAATCACGGAGACATCCATCGCCTCGCGCCCGATCTCCCGATAATGCGCGATCAGATGCTCCACCAGCGCTTGCCCGATGCCGGGCAGTTCCGCCCGTGGATCGACCCCCAGCGCCCAGAGACTGCACCGGTTTGGCATATGGCCGCCGCAGGCCCGGTGATCCACCCCCATGGCCACGCCGATGATCTCCCGCGTATCGGGCTTGATGGCGACAACGTAACCGAAGGTATCGCTCCCGCGTTCGTTCCAGACGTAGTCCGGATCGACGGGCACCATGTTCAGTGAACGGTAGATCCGGTTGATCTCATCGATATCCTCCTTGTGTGCGATCTCCCGGATTTCAAAGCCGGAAGGTATCCGGCGGGATTCCCGATAACCGCTGAAGGCAAGGCGGTAAGTGTTGGAGGGATCGAGAAAAATGTGTTGGGGCGCGCAGTTGAGAACGAGATGGGGATCGTCGAGGTAGAGCGCGATATCCCGTTGCTCGGGATTTTCATCGAGGATCGTCTCCGCAAGGCTGGTGGGGGAGGGGAAGGTATCGGCAAAAAGAAGGCGTCCCCAGCCGCATTGAAGCGCCGTGCCTGGGTCGGTCTGAAGGATTTTCATGAGAAGATCGGGGGCCGTTCGGGAACTCCGGCGGAAATCAGGAGATGTCGTGGGTTTGAAGCCAAAGCTCAAGCAGCGCCAACTGCCATAACTTCGATCCCCGCAGGGGAGTCAGATGTTTTTCCGGAGCCCGGAGCAGCTCTTCGACATAATCGTGCCGGAAGAGACCGCGCCCCCTGGCGGTGTCATTGCAGAGGGCCTCCTGTGCAAGGGCAAGAAACTCGCCCCGCAGGTACTTGAGCGCCGGAACGGGAAAGTACCCTTTCGGACGGTCGATGACTTCGGCTGGAATCACGCGCCGGGCCGCTTCCTTGAGCACGAATTTGCCACCCTCGCGAATCTTCAGGTCGGCCGGAATCCGGGCGGCCAGCTCGACCACCTCATGATCCAGAAACGGAACCCGCGCTTCCAGGCTGGCGGCCATGGTATGATTATCGACCCGCTTCACCGGATCGTCTGTGAGCATGACCTGCGTGTCGAGCCGCAGCGCCTTGTCCACGGCGCTATCCGCGCCCGGGCGGGCGAAATGCGCTTCCACAAACCGCCGCGCGAAATCGCCCTGATGCCATGGTTCCGAGACGGTCCGGCAATATTCGGCATAGTCGCGATCGAAAAAGACGCCCGCGTAATCGTCCACGGGATGGCGGCTCGTTATGAGGGGGGGATACCAGTGATAGCCGCCAAAGATTTCATCGGCCCCCTGTCCGCTCTGAACGACCCGGACCGTCTTCGCGACTTCCTGCGAGAGAAGATAAAAGCCGACGTTATCATGGCTCACCATCGGTTCGGACATCGCCGCCACGCACGCGTGCAGGGCGGGAAGGGTGCGGCGCGAGTCGATGGCCAGCTTGTGATGCCGCGTCTGGTAATGTTCCGCGATCCGGTCGGAGTACCGGAACTCGTCCCCCGCTTCGTTGCCGACCGTCTCGAACCCAATGGAGAAGGTGTCGATGGGGGAGGTTCCCTGTTCGGCCAGCAGCCCGACGATCAGGCTCGAATCGAGGCCGCCTGAAAGCAGGACGCCAACGGGAACATCGGCCACGAGCCGCCGCTTCACGGCCCGGCGCAATGCCTCAAGCGTCGCATCTTCCCATTCCCGCTGGCGGAAACGCTTCTCCTCCTCGCGCGGGCCGTAGCAAAGATCCCAGTAGCGTTCCTGCCGCATCGTTCCGTCGGGCTCAACGATGGCGATGGTGGCCGGGGGAAGCTTTTTGACTCCCCGCAGCAACGTGCGCTCCGGCGGAACGACGGAGTGAAAGCTCATGTAGAAGTTCAGCGCCACAGGATCAATCGCGCAATCGACCCCGCCGGCCGCCAGCAACGCAGGCAGGGTCGAGGCGAAGCGAAACGAGTCGCGATCCCGGGTGTGGTAGAACGGTTTGATCCCAAGCCGGTCCCGCGCGATGACGAGACGGCCGCTTTCCCTTTCGTGGATGACAAAGGCAAACATCCCATTGAAGCGCCTGACACACTCCGTCCCCCAGGCATGATACGCCTTCAGGATCACCTCCGTATCGCCCCGGCTGAAGAAACGGTAACCTTTGGATTCCAGCTCGCCGCGCAATTCCCGGTAGTTGTAGATGGCCCCGTTGAAAACGACGCTCAGGCCGAGTTCGGCATCCGCCATCGGCTGTTGCGAAGCCTCGCCGGGATCAATGATCTTGAGACGCCGGTGCCCGAGCGCGACCGGGCCGCGCAGGATCAGCCCGCAATCATCCGGACCACGCCGGGACATCCTGTTCATCATGCGGGAAACCTGTCCCGGATCGGGCGCATCTCCCCGCAGCTTGAGTACTCCTGTGATTCCACACATCGGCGCTCTCTAAGCCTTTTGAAATGAGGGTTTGAACTTCATCCTGATGATTTAATCAGCATCCATAAGCATTGTCAAAAAATTTACAGTAAAAACCTTGTGTTGATCAGTATCCAATGTTGTTGTTGATCGGAAATGATGATCAATCCAAGGTTTTCACAATGACTGATCCGCCCCAGAGACAGCTTACGTTCCGGGCGATCGCCACGGGATTCGTTCTGGGAGCGCTCCTCGCGCCGTGCAATATTTATACCGGTCTCAAGATCGGCTTCTCATTCAATATGTCGATTGCCGCGGCCCTTCTCAGCTATGCGTTCTGGAATGGATTGCATCGGCTGGGTGCGGCGAGGCATTGGGGGATGTTGGAAAATAATATCAATCAGACGGCGGCTTCCTCCGCGGGTTCCATTCTTTCCGCGGGGCTCGTAGCGCCGATCCCGGCGCTAACCTTGCTGACCGGGAAGAGTCTCGACTACGCGATTCTGGCGCTCTGGGTCTTCGCCGTCAGCTTCGGAGGCATCGGGTGCGCGCTGGTGATCCGCCGGCAGATGATCGACCGCGAAAGGCTCCCGTTCCCCAACGGGGTGGCGACGGCGGAGACGGTGATGGAGATTTACAAGCGGGGCCGCGAGGCTTCCGCGAGAGTGGGCCTGCTGCTCGGGGCCGGCCTGATCTCCGGCGTGATGATGCTGGTCAACGCGTTTGTGACCAGGCTGCCGGTGCTGGCACCACCGGAACGTTGGGGGTTTCGCACCACGGGGGCGGCGGCGGCGCTTGGGGTCGATCGGGTCGGTTGGCGGGCGCTGGGGCTGGAGCTTCACCCGTCGCTTCTGCTTTTCGGTTTCGGAGCCATTGTCGGCCCGAAGGTTGGCGTCTCTCTCCTGCTCGGGACGCTGCTGGCCTGGGTATTGCTGCCTCCGGAGCTGCTTTCGCTCGGCTGGGTGATTCCCGCCTCCGGTGACACCTCGTGGTATGAGGTGATGCTGGAATGGCTGCTGTGGCCGGGCGTCAGCCTGATGGTTTCCGGGGCGCTCGCTTCTTTCCTGATCTCAATCGGGCGGATCATCCACCAGCGCATGAGATGGAGGGCCGCCGCCGGGCCGGATGAGCCGGATGCCGCGCACATGCCGGGCGGCGAATTTTATTTTTCCGGAAAACGCCTGGCGGTCATCCTGATTGTCGGGGCGGTGCTCGCGGTCGTGGCGCAGCGATGGATTTTCGGCATCGCCATCTGGCTTGCGGTGGTGGCCTTTCTGTTTTCCTTTCTGCTGGCGGTCGTGGCGGCGAGGGTGTCGGGAGAGACCGGCATCCCGCCCATCGGGGCGTTGGGGAAGGTGACACAGATGACCTTCGGGTTCCTTTCGCCGGGCAATACGACGGTGAACCTGATGAGCGCGAATGTGACCGGCGGCGCTGCCGGGCAGTGTTCCGATCTGTTGCACGACCTGAAAACGGGAAAGATGATCGGCGCGAATCTCGGGGCGCAGGTCGTGGCGCAGATGTTTGGAATTCTCTCCGGAGCGCTTGCCGGGAGCGCTGCCTACCTGATCCTGATCCCCGATCCCAAGGCGATGCTCCTCACGCCGGAGTGGCCCGCCCCGGCGGTGGCGACATGGGCGGCGGTGGCGGAGGTTCTGGCCGTCGGAATGGCGGCGGTGCCGGAGGGATGCCGGGGGGCGATGGTCATCGCCGTGGCGGCGGGCGTCGTCCTCGCGGCGGGTGAGGCGCTGGTGCCGGAGCGTCATCGCCACTGGGTGCCCAGCGCATCCAGCCTCGGCTTTGCCTTTATCATCCCGCCATTCATCAGCGCGGCGATTTTCCTTGGCTCCATGATCCGTCTCGTTGTGGAAACCTTCTGGAAGGATGGGATCGGAAAATATGTGATGATCGTGGCGGCGGGGCTGGTCGCCGGGGAGAGCCTTGGAGGGGTGCTGGAGGCGCTGATCCGCTTTTTCGGTATTTCAGGAGGGGTGTAGCGTCTCGGGAACCGGCCCAAACTGTGCCATGAACTTGCGTGAATCCATGGTTTGGGCGTAAGCCTCCGCCCTCAGGCGCAACGCATCGCGTTCCTCCCGGGAGAGGCGCATGAGCCGCTCAAAGGCGGCCATGAAACCCGCGGGATCGCGCGGATTGATCGCTTCGCCGATCCGGTATTTGTCGATCACATCCTTCATGACGCCGTGCGTGGAGACGAGCAGCGGCTTCCCGCATTTCGCCGCGTGGATGAGGACATTGCTGGAGACGTAAAAGTTAAGGTAGGTGCAGATCACACAGTCGGCGCTGGAAAAGTAAGCCGCCGTTTTGGTGGAGATAAACCCTTCATGATAGAGGACACGGCAGCGCTTGCGGGTTTGTTCTATGGCGGCTTCGAGCGCTTCACGGATCGGCGGGTCTACCGGACCGGCGATCACCAGGACCACCCGGTCAAGATCGCCCGGAGCCCGGGCCAGGGCGGCAAGTGTTTCAAAGATCCCCTTGCGCTGGCTCAGACCACCGAAAATCAGGGCGACGTAGGCGTCTTCGGGGATGCCGAGCATCCGACGCGCCTCCGCTGTATCCATCGGCGTGATGTCCACCGGGTCCACCCCGTATCCGCAGATCGGCCCAAACTCCGCCCGTGCCTTTTCCGCGCTCCAGGGGTCGAGGAAGGCGAGCCGTTCAAAGGCGCCGCTGCGAATGGCCCGGCGAAAAACGGCGTGCTCCAGCTGGAAGGCGAGCTTCTTTCCCCAGGGCATGGCGCGTTCCCGGAATCCCTGGTCCCGGAAAAGGATGCCCCGGATTTTCATCCGGAAATGCCCCGGAAAGCGGCGTTTTGCCCCGGGCAGGGCAAACCATGGAAGGATGAAATCCGCATGCATGTAGGCGAGCAGATCGAATGATTCCTCCTTCAGGGTCTGCTCCGCCAGCCGCAGGGCCCTTCCGCTCGCCATCCAGCTCTTCGGCGTGGTGTCCCGGCTGGAGGGGTGTTCTTCGAAGACGCGCAGATCGAGATTTGGAAAGGGAGCCGCCGCGTGGAGGGCCCTTTCGTGCGCGCTTGCGTCACTGGCCCCGGCGAGCACGGTGAACCGGGCGTTCTCATACCCGTGCGAGGTCAGGGCGGCTCTCAGGTATTCCCCGGAATGGAAAAAAAAAAACGGTTCCACCAGAAGAATCCGAAGAGGGGGATCGGCGGAGAACCTACTCTCCGGGGTGTCGCTGGGACTGAGCATCAAAAGCCAATATAGTGACCCCGGATCGGGGGTTCAATCCGAATCGCTTCCCGGCAAAGGCGACGGGGGAGCCCCGCCCGTGACCATCACATCACCATGGCGACCCCCGTATTTCCCAGGAAATCTCAAGAAAATCAGCCCGGAAGCACCCGGTAAGCCGCCGCGGCGACCCGCGGGTTTCGCTCCAGCAGAGCCGCCTCCACGGTGGAATGCCTGAGCACCTCCTCCCTGCGCTGCCGGATGTTCTCCGGCGTGGGGGATTCTTCGCCCAGCGCCAGGTTCCCCGCCAGCCACGTCTCCAGCGCCAGTTCCCGGGCGGCGTCCAGTTCGGCGGATGCCGAGGGGGAGCGCTCCCGCAGGTAGGCTTCCATCTGCCGGGTGACGGCGGCGCTCCCGGAGATCACGGCGAAGGGCTCCACCTCCCGCGAAAACGTGCCTCCGTTGGTCTCAAAGGAGCCGTCGTGATTGAGGGCGACGAGCAGATCGGCCTCCCCCCCGCGCCCGACTTCCGCGAAGAGAAGCCGCACCAGATACGGCGGCCCGTAGACCTGTTCAAAGGCGGTCTTGAGGGCGGGGCTCAGCGAATAGCTCACCAGACGCCGCAGCGAAACATCCTGCGGCGAACGGGTGAACCCCTCCGTGCTGGTGACTTCCAGCGCCATCATCCGCAGCCGCTCGATGTCTCCGGGGTGACCGATCCCCCCCATGGCGATCCGGTCGTAGATCTCGAAGAGCTTCTGGCGATCGCGCCCGAGCGTGAGAATGAGCACCCCCTCCCGGCAGCTCAGGGCGATGATCGCGCTCCCGGCGGCGAGTTGGTGGTCGATGTATTCCCGGCGATTCTGGATCGCCTCCACCCAGCGGTAAGGTTCTTCAATCATTCGAGGTCGGCGAATTTCGGCGTGTGTTTGGGAAGGGAAGCAAGGTTGCGCTGGTACGCCTTGGCCAGCAACCGGTCCGGCAGGGTGACGATCCCCGTGGCGTTGACGATCTTGATCACCGGGTAGACCCGCCCGTGCCGGTCCACGCTGCCGGTGGCGGTATCGTTTTCGGCGGCGGTGTCGAGCGCCCGGAGCGCCACCAGCAGGGCATCCTCCTCGTTGAGCCGGGCCAGCGGCCGGGGGCCGTAGGTGTTCGCGTAATAGAGAATGGCGCGCACCGCCGGGGAGCCCGAGCCGGAGGCGGCGAAATCGGTCGCCTCAAACTCCGCCCCCATGGCGTCGTAAAAATAGAGCCGGGGCAGGTTGGCCTGGAGATCAAACGTGGCAAAGATCGGCACCACCACGCCGATCCCCTGCATCACCAGGCCGACGTTCTCGCGCAACAGCCGGGAAAGCGCGCGCACCTTTCCCTCCAGGCTCATCTCCTGCAACTGGCTGCGGCGGTAGAACTGGAAGGAGTGCCCGAGCGTCCGGGCCATCTCCCAGGCGGTGGCGGGAACCCCCGCGATCGCCATCAGCGAATGGCGGTCGATCTCCAGCACCTTGTCCGCCCGGTCGTAGACGACGACGTTGCCCGCCGTCGCCCGGCGATCCCCGGCCACCAGAATCCCTCCCTTGAACTTGAAGGCGAGAATCGTGGTTGCTTCCGTCTGCGGCGGGAGCGGGCCGTGAACCTCCGGCACCGGATGCCCCGCGAGCGCCTGCCGGGCGAGCAGGGCCAGGAAGTCACCCGCAGCCGCCGGTTGAGGCGGGGCAAGGGACGGAAAATCAGGGGAAGGCATGGCTCCTATTCTCCGGTACGCTGACGGTAACGGCGGGATTGGTCGGGATCGACCCGCTTCATCCGCTTGAGGAGGTCGCGGGTATCGGGTTTGGTGATTTCAGGGGCCTTCGGGCCGCCGCCGTCCCCTTGCTGGGGCCCCCACGGGGCGGGTGATACCGGTTTGTGGGTTCGTTCAGGCATGGATAAACGTACGGGCGGAGGGAAAAAGTGCAAGTGAGGCTTCCAGCCGGAGCTTGCCTATTTTGCGCGGGCGTGAGAAAGGTGAGGACATGCACAGTAGGTTTCGTTTCTACGCCCTCATCGCGCTTATCGGTCTGGCAAATTCCGCCGTCGCGCAGGAGCGGCGGGAACCGGAAAAGGCCGACACGCCGCCCGCCCTCTCCCGGCCCACCCCGGGCAAGCACCAGTTGAAGCCGACGCCGATGCAGGTGCTTGAGCATCTCATCGTCCAGCAGAACCAGCAGATTACCGAGCAGAAGGAGCAGATCGAGGCCCTCGCCGGGAAGATCGACGCTCAGGAAAAGCAGTTCGCCGCGCTGCTTACGAAGGTGGAAACCTCCCACGCGCAGATCGACTCGCTCAGCGGCCAGCTCATTCAGATCACCGAGCTTCTGGAGGAGGTGCGCAAGGGGGTGATCGCCCGGGGCGGGCCCGTCGCCGCCCCGAGCGGAGCCGATCCGCTTGACGAGACGGCGGAAGTGACCACGGCGCGAATCTCCGCCCAGGTCTCCGCCGATGCCACCCCGATCCCCGTCCGCACTCCCGCCGCCGGAGAGGAACCGGTGGAACCCGGCGGCCGCGTTCACGTCATCAGCCAGGGCGAAACCCTCACCACCATTGCCCGGCAGTACGACACCACCGTCGCCGAACTCACCCGGCTCAACAAAATCAAAGACCCGCGCAAATTGCAGGTCGGGCAAAGCCTTTTCATTCCCTGAAGGGCGTCCATTCCTGCACTCTTGAACCCAAACCCTCTTTTCCCCCATGGACTCCAATAAATGGTATCTCACGAAGTACGATGACGGGACGATCTTCGGCCCGATGAGCCTTGACCGCCTGCGCCAATGGGCGGTGGACGCCTATATCTCCCCGCTCGACAAGGTCTCCTCCGACGCCCAGAACTGGGTGAAAGCGCCGATGGTGCCGGAACTCCAGATGGATTACCTGCTGGAACTCGAAAGCGGGCAGTACTACGGGCCGACGACCGTGGGCGCCGTGCGCGAGTTTCTCGCCGACGGGGAGATCACCGAGGAGACGCTCGTCACCAACTGCAAGACCGGCGAGTGCCGCCCGCTCGCTGAGTTCGAAATTTTCATGCCCCCGGACGAGGCAAGTCTCGTTCAGGGCCGCTCCAGCGTCCGGGAGAATCTCCAGAGCCGAATCCGGGAACTGGAGGAACTGCTGATGGAGGAACGCCGCCTGCGGACCGTCGCCGAAGAGGCGCTCGCGCGATACAAGGGGGCGGACAGGGAGGAATAAGCGCAAAAGCAGGAGGGCAGGGGAGGGAATCCGGCCTTGCCGGGGTCCATCCTCCCCTCGAAAAAACGGCGGCTCCTCAAAAACCGTGCTGGCAACCTTCCGGCGATTGGCATAACCTTTCGCTCATCTCAACGATGCGTTTACGTACCTGTGCCGTTGTCCTGCTTTTGCTCGGGGGGGGGATGGGCCTCCGGGGGGAAACCCCGGAACCGCCTGCCACACCCGCCGCTGCCGTGGAGCCGGTCCCGGCCCCCGTTTCCCTTACCCGGGAGGAACTGGACTCCGCCGCCCGGATCGACAGCCTGACGATCCCGAGCCCCGGCGAACTGATGGCCGCCCTGGCCAAGGAGGCGAGGCCGAACTGGCAGGGGCAGTACCGCCAGCCGATCCCGACCACCTTCGCGAGCCGGGCGCAGATCGCCATGAACATCGGCGGCCTGATCGCGGACGGATACATCGCCCTGGAAGCGGCGGACAGCCAGCAGGTCAAGAACATCGGCAAGGACATCATCACCCTGGCCAAAAGCCTTGCGGTAAGCGAAAACGTCATCGCCCGCGGCAACAGCATCTTCGAATTTGCCGAGAACAACGAATGGACCGCCCTCAAGGAAGAGCTGGAGGCCACCCAGAACGAAGTCAAGCTGGCGCTGGAGGAACAGCGCGATGGCGATCTCGTCTGGCTGGTGACGCTGGGGGGGTGGGTCCGGGGCACCGAGGTTGTCAGCGGTTGGATAGCCGGGAACTACACGCCACAAGCCGCGAAGCTGCTGCGCCAGCCCGCCGTGGTCGACCTGATCCGTTCCCGCATCCGCCGCCTGCCCGAGCGGATGCAGAGCGACCCGCTTCTCAAGGAGGTTCTGGAGAAGATCGACGAGATCGAACGCCTCGTATCCTTCCCCGAAGGGGCGACTCCCACCCAGGAACAAGTCAAGGAACTCCGGGATCTGACCGGTCAACTCGTGGCACGAATCGCTGAAAAATGAAACCTCTCCTTCTTCTGGCCGGGATGCTCTGTCTGCCGGGCGCGATCAACGCCGCGGGGGAACCGGCCGCCCCGGCTCCGGCTCCCGCGGAGTCGCCCTCGCCCGCGGTTTCACCGTCGCCGACCGCCACCCCGGAATCCGGGGAAACCACCGACGCCTCCGTGGCGGCGCGGGCGAGCGCGCTGGAAGTGGCGGGCGCGTTCTCCAACGACGGCTTCAAGACCCGCGACGGGCACTGGATCGGCCCGATCCGGGCGAAAAAGCCGAAGGTGGTTCAGGTGAATCTCTACGCGGGCAACCAGTACTGGTTCATCGTGGCGGCCTCGGACGGGGCCAAAAAACTCGCCGTTTCGATCCACGATGAAAAGGGAGAGCCCGTCGAGTTTCATCCCTACCGGGATCAGGGCCGGGCCGCAGCCGGTTTTTCCCCGGAGATCAGCGGTCCCTACTACGTCCGGATCGAGGAAGAGGAAGGGACCCCCGCCGTTTTCTGTCTGCTCTACAGTTATAAATAAAGGATCTATGGATGCTTCCATCACGACCCGCAACTCGGGTTCCAGCGTCAAACAGTTTTCCGTATTCCTGCCGAACAAGGTGGGGGCTCTCTCCGAAGTGGTCAAGGGACTGCACGAGAACAGCGTCCACGTGCTGGCGATCAACGTGCAGGACTCGGCGGATTCCGCCATCGTCCGCATCGTCGTGAGCGATCCCGAGCAGGTGCAGGATGTCTTCACCCTCCGCGATATTCCGTTTTCGGTTTCGGACATCGTGGTGGTGGAACTGCGCGAGGGAGCCACGCAACTGCCGAAGCTCCTCTCCTCCCTTCTCATGGCGGAGGTGAATATCCATGGTATCTACGGGCTCCTGCCCCGGCCCCGGGGAAGCACGGCGCTGGCGGTGCATGTGGAGGATAACGACTGCGCCACGGCGGTGCTCCGGAGCCACGGTTTCCGGGTGCTCACGCAGATGGATCTCTCCCGCTGATCGCGGAGCCCCTGCCGGGAGGGAGGTTCACTCCTCTTCGCCTTCGAAGAAATTCCGGAACGACCGGAGCACCCGCACCGGCAGCGCCTTCCGGGTTTCCGGTGTCGGCCTGGCGTGAACGCTCTCCTTCTTCGGCGTCGCCGTTGCCGCCGCGTTGATGACGCGCGCCCAGACCGGTAGCGCGAGCGTCGCCCCGTAGCCGCGGTTCATGATCCGCTCCGGCTTGTCCAGGCCGACCCAGACACCGCAGGTCAGCCCCGGCGTGTAGCCGATGAACCAGGCGTCCCGGTAGTCGTTGGTGGTTCCCGTTTTTCCGGCGGCGTTCCCGCGCACCCGGGCGTTGCTGGCCGTGCCGCGTTGGAGCACCTTGTGCAGCGCGTCGTCCACCATGGCGCATGCCTGCGTGTTGAGCACCCGCGTTTCCTTCCGGGGGGCGCGATAGAGGAGGCGACCGTTCGGGTCGAGCACCTGGTCGATGAGAAACGGCTTCCGGAGCACCCCCCGGTTCGGGAAAAGCGTGTAGGCGCTCGTCATTTCCTTGAGCGTGGCATCAAAGGAACCGAGGAAAACCGACGGGAAGCGGGGCAGCTTGTTGAGCCCCACCGCCTCGGCGAGCTGGCAGACGTTCTCGATGCCCGCCCGGTTTCCCACGCGGACGCTGACCGTGTTGCGCGAGAGGATCAACCCGTCCGCCGCCGACAGAATACCCCGGAACCTGCCGTCGGAGTTTCCGGGCCGCCAGTTCGGGGCGGCCTTGATCTCACCCCGGCGGATCGGCCCGTCGCTGATCGGGCTGCCGGGCGTGATCACCCGGCGGGAATAGGCGGTGGCGTAGACAAACGGTTTGAAGGTGGAGCCGACCTGCCGGTAGGAGAGGAGCGCCCGGTTGAAGCGGCTCTGCGCGTAGTCCCGCCCGCCGACCATCGCCCGGATGCCGCCGGAGGCGTTGTCGATCACCATCACGGCCCCCTGAAGGTAGGGGGTGGACGACTTTTTCGGGTCGAAGACGAAATCCGCCCGCTTGAGATGGGGATACCCGCCGGTGTTTTCGACCCGGGTCAGTTCCTCATCCAGCGCCGTCTGGGCGGCCTGCTGGATATCGGGGTCGATCGCCGTGAAAACCCGCAGCCCCCCTTCGGCGAGCTGGTCGTCATCGAGGATCAGGGCGAGTTCCTGCTCGATATTCTCGATCACGTAATTCTGCTCCGCGCCGGGCGGGCGGGCTTCGGCAACCCGCAGCGGCTCTTCCCGGGCGGCGGCTTCCTCGGCTTCGGTGATGTAGCCGAGATGGCGCATCCGGCCCAGAACGGTGTCGCGCTGGGCGATCGCGCCTTCCGGATTGCGAAAAGGGGAAAACCGGTTCGGGCTGCGGATCAGCCCGGCGAGAATGGCCGCCTCCGAGAGCGTCAGCTCCGCGCTCGGTTTTTCAAAATAGGCGCGGCTCGCCGTCTCCACCCCCCAGTAGCCGGAGCCGAAGTAAATCCGGTTCATGTAGCATTCGAGGATCTCCTTTTTGGAGCAGTGCAGCTCGATCCGGATGGCGACGAAGGCTTCCAGCAGCTTGCGGTGAAGATTGCGCCCCCCCAGGCTGAAGGAGTTGCGGGCAAGCTGCTGGGTGAGCGTGCTGGCCCCCTCCTTGGCGTGGAAATGAAGCGTATTGCGGACGATGGCGCGGACGATGCCGATCGGGTCCACGCCGAAGTGCCGGTAAAAACGGCTGTCCTCGCGCACCAGCAGCGCGTTGATGAAATACGGGGAGACCTGGTCCACCGGCACGGTGATCCGGTCCTCCCCGGCCAGACGGCTGAACGGACGGCCCTGGTAATCGTAAACCAGCGTGCGCTGGGGCATGGATTTGAGCGCGGCGAGATCGTAGAAGCTTGCCCAGAAAGCGTAAACCCCGCACACCAGCATCCCCCCGAGCAGCGCGAGCACCCCGAGCCGCAGCGCCCACCGGGGACGGAGAATCCTCCAGCGCCGTTCCGTGGCGTTCCCCCGCCGCCCACCCCCGGCGGCGCGGCGCGTTTTCGTTCTGGTCGGTTCTTTGCGTTTGGCCACGGTGGTGCCTCCAAAGTTAGGGGAAGGCAGTCCCGGAGACAACCTCTGAAAACGGGAGAGGTTTCCGCTCCATCACGGCGCGAAAAGAGTCAACCCCCCGGAAGTGATTTTCCGGCCTCCCCGGGCCCCCGGCCCCTGCAATGGCCCGAAAGCCTACGGCGCCGCCTTCTCCGCGCGGCGGCGGGCATTGGCGTCCAGGATCTTCTTGCGCAGGCGCAGGCTCTTGGGGGTCGCCTCCACGTACTCGTCTGGTGCGATGTATTCGAGCGCCCGCTCCAGCGTCATCTTCACGGGGGGAGCGAGGGAAATCCCCTTGCCGTCTCCCTGAGAGCGCATGTTGGTGAGCTTCTTGGTCCGGCACGGGTTCACCGGCATGTCGTCCGAACGGGCGTTTTCCCCGATGATCATCCCTTCGTAAATCTCCTCCTGCGGCCCGATGAAGAGGCGGCCCCGCTCCTGAATCGTCTCCAGCGCGTAGGCCGTGGAGATGCCGCCTTCCATGGAAACCAGCACGCCGTTGATGCGGGTGGGAATATCGCCCTTGTGCGGTGCGTATTCGCGGAAGAGGTGGGACATGGTGCCATGGCCGCGGGTGCAGTTCACCAGATCGGTTTCAAAGCCGATCAGACCCCGGGTCGGCACGGCGGCTTCCACCGTCACGCTATGGCTGCCGTGTTCCATGTTGAGGATCTCCGCCCGCCGCGCGGCGAGGCTCTGGAGGATGTCGCCGAGATTGTCGGTCGGCACATCGACATAAAGCGTTTCGATCGGCTCCAGCAGGTCGCCCGCCTCATCGCGGGTGAAGATCACCTCCGGGCGGGAGACCAGCACCTCGAACCCTTCGCGCCGCATCTGCTCCACGATGATGGCGATCTGCATCTCCCCCCGGGCCTGCACCTCGAAGTGGCCCGCCGTATCGGTATCGTTGAAGATGATCGAGACGTTGGTCCGCGTCTCGCGCACCAGCCGTTCGCGCACCTGCCGGGCGGTGAGCAGCTTGCCTTCCTTCCCGGCGAGCGGGCCGTCGTTGATGCAGATTTTCATCGTGATCGTCGGCGGGTCGATATCCACGAAGGGGAGGGGAACGCGTTCCTCGCTATCCGTGATCGTTTCGCCGATGAAGACATCCTCAAAACCGCAGATGCCGACGACATCCCCGGCGCTCGCGTGCTTGAGTTCCACCTTGGAAAGCCCCCGATGGCCGAAAATCGCGGTCACGTTGCTCCGCTCCCGGCGTCCGTCCTTGTGGATGCAGACCACGGAATCGCCCACGGCCACCCGCCCGCTCACGATCCGCCCGTAGGCGATCCGCCCGAGGTAGTCGGAGTAGTCGAGGTTCGAGGCGATCATCTGGAAATAGGAGACTTCCGGCTTGGGCGGCGCGGGAATGTGCTCCACGATCGCCTCGTAAAGCGGTTCCAGATTGTCCGAAGCCTGCCCCACCTCGCGCATTGCGTACCCATCGCGGCCGCTAGCATAGATCACCGGGAAATCGAGCTGCTCATCGTTTGCGTTCAGCTCGATGAAGAGATCGAACACCATGTCGAGCACCTTGTGCGGGCGGGCGTTGTCGCGGTCGATCTTGTTGATGACGACGATCGGCTTGGCCCCGTTCTGCAACGCCTTCTTGAGCACGAACTTCGTCTGCGCCTGCGGGCCGTCGTGCGAATCAACCACGAGCAGCACCCCGTCCACCATTTTCATGATCCGCTCCACCTCGCCGCCGAAGTCCGCGTGGCCCGGCGTGTCGATGATGTTGACGTGATAATCCTTCCACCGGTAGGCGGCGTTCTTCGCCCGGATGGTGATCCCCTTTTCCCGTTCCAGATCCATGGAATCCATGATGCGCTCTTCGTTGGCGATGGCCTGATTGGCGCGAAAAGTACCAGCCTGCTTGAGAAGCTGGTCTACCAGAGTGGTTTTGCCATGATCAACGTGGGCGATGATGGCGATGTTGCGGATAAATTCCATATAAGTAACTGCGGAGACAAAAGAACGGGTTAATCAACAAAAAGGGGGCGGGGAATATGCCGGGCTCCCGGTCCGCCGTCAACGGTTTGTTCATCTTTTTTGCGAAAAACCCGGCCTCATGCCTTCCTTCCGTTCAAAAAATAGAGAAAGACGATTGACAACGCGACTCTCCGCGGTCATCTTCCGCTCCTTTCATCCATTTTCGATTTTCAGACATGGCCAATACCAAATCCGCAGCCAAACGCGCCCGCCAGACCACCGTCCGGGCCGCCCACAACCGCGCCGTCGTGAGCGCGATCAAGACGCACACCAAGAAGCTGACCGCCGCGATCACCGCCGGTAACAAGGAAGAAGCCCGGAGCGGCTTGCAGGTTCTTGCCGCGGCGCTGGACAAGGCCGTCAAGACCGGCCGCGTTCACCGCAATCTGGCCGCCCGCCGCAAGAGCCGCTTCCAGAAGAAGCTTGCCGCCCTTGCCTGAGCCGGTAACCCCGTTTTTCGCTTTTTCAAAACACGCCCCTTCCCTTTGCGGGGAGCGGGCGTGTTTTGTTTGGCCGGGCTTGAACCCGGAAGCCCCGATTCCGCCGGAGCGCACAAAAAAGCGGATCGCCGGGAGAAGCTCCACGGCGATCCGCCAGATTTTTTTGCGCTTGAAGGGCTCCGCTTACTTCCCGGCGTACTTCACGCCGCACCCGTAAGGCTTGGAGACGGACGTCGTCACCGGCTTGCCCGCCAGCGTCTCTTCCACGGCGGCCTTCAGGTAGTTGTGGGCGGTGGCGATGTCCCCGGATTTCGCGGTCGGCTTGTCGTCGATGCCCCCGGCGTAAACGAGTGTCCCTTCCGCGTTGATCACGAAGATGTGCGGGGTCGTCTTGGCCCCGTACTCCCGGGCCACCTTGCTTTCCGGATCGGCCAGGCTCGCGGTGGCGGCGACGTTGTGGGATTTGTCATAGGCGGCAAGCTGCTCCGGGGTCTGCGAGCCTTGCTTGCCCGGCGCGTTGGAGTTGATCCGATACCAGACCACATCCTTGCCGGTGATCTCCTTCTGGAGTTTCTGCATTTCACCCGGCTTGTAGAATTTCACCACGTAGGGGCACTCCGGGTTCGTCCATTCGAGGACGACCACTTTCCCCTTGGAATCGGCCAGCGAATGGTCCTTCCCGTCGGAGCCGGGGAGCGTGAAGGCCGGAGCCGGTTTGCCGACTTCCGCCCTGGCCTCCGCGGCGCGGGCCGAAAGGGTGAAGGCGGCGGAGAGGGCGAAGGCGGAAAGGGTCGTCAGAAGAAGAGGGCGGATTTTCATAAATAAATCAGGTAGCTGGTTGGCAGGGCAGGTTCACGAATCCCCCGGGGCATCCCCCCGAAGGGTCCGTTCGGAGGGGTTGGAGCCCCTTCCGGGGTAAAACGTTCAAAGTTTTTTTAGAAAAGTTCCCCGCTCCGGCGTGGAACCTCCACCCCCACCTTCCGGTAGGCCGGCGCCAGCGCCACCCGCCCCTGCGGCGTCCGTTTGAGGTAGCCCTGCATGATGAGATACGGCTCGTTGACTTCCTCGATCGTCCCGGAATCCTCGCCGATGGCGACCGCCAGCGAGTTGAGCCCCACGGGGCCGCCGTCGAAGGTGTGGATGAGCGTTTCGAGGATGCGCTTGTCCATTTCGTCAAACCCGTCCGCGTCGATGTCGAGCATGGAGAGCGCCTTGTCCGCCACTTCGCGGTCGATGGAGGCCCCGGCGCGGACCTGCGCGTAATCCCGCACCCAGCGCAGCAGGTTGTTTGCGATGCGCGGGGTTCCCCGCGAGCGGGCGGCGATCTCCAGCGCCCCCGGGCCGTCGATGTCGATGTTCAGGATGCGGGCGCTGCGCTGGAGGATTTGCTGGAGTTCCTCCGCCACGTAGTAGTCGAGCCGCGCGTTCATTCCGAAGCGGGAACGGAGCGGCGCGGAAAGCATGCCGGAGCGGGTGGTTGCGCCGATGAGGGTGAATTTCGGCAGATTGAGCCGGACGCTCCGCGCATTGGGCCCCTGGTCGATGATGATATCGAGCTTGAAATCCTCCATCGCCGGGTAGAGGTACTCCTCGATGGTCGGTTGAAGGCGGTGGATTTCGTCAATGAAGAGAACATCCCCGCGTTCCAGCGTCGTGAGCAGGCCGGCCAGGTCGCCCGCCTTTTCGATCGTCGGGCCGCTGGTGTTCTTGATGTTCACCCCCATCGCGTTGGAAAGAATGTAGGCGAGCGTCGTTTTCCCGAGACCGGGCGGGCCGCTCAACAGGATGTGATCGAGGACATCCTCCCGCTGCCGGGCCGCTTCCACCACCACCTCCAGCCGCTCGCAGACCTTCGCCTGCCCGGCGAATTCGCTGAACATCGGGGGGCGCAGGGAGATGTCGAAAGGGGTGTCGGGCGCCTCAAGCGCGCCTTTGGAGAACGGGTCTGGCACGGCGCCTATTCAAAGGGGAGAACGGGCCATTTTGCGAGCGCGAATTCACGCCCGGGTCAAAGAGCGGCGCGCGGGGATTCTTATTCCGTCTCTTCGCCCGCGCCCTCGGGGAGGTCGATCTCCCGCCGGGCCGCCAGCATGGAATCGTGCGCGGCTTCGTCCATCCCTTCCGCCACCAGTTCGGCCCCCAGGCTCTCCTCCCCTTCGATCGGGATGCGGGCCGTCTGGCTTCCCAGCGTGGTGGCCATCATTTCGCGTTCGGAAAAGCTCAGGGCGGCGTTGCCGTTCTCCTCTTCAGGGTGCCCGCCATGGAGTTCCTGAAAGGCCCGATGCAGGTCTTCCCCGTCGGCTTCCGTGCGTCCGTCGATCAAAGCCAGTTCCTGCGCCCGACGGCGGACGCTTTCAGCCGAGGGGACACCGAGACCTGCGGCATGCTCGATAATTTTTCCGACCATTTGCCGTGTGAATCTCATGCTTACCAATAAGCGCAAAACCGGCTCTTGGCAAGGGGCGGAACTCCTTGCCTTTGGGCGCAAATGGACGTTTGATACCCGTTCCGTACTGGCGGACTCCCGGCGGGGGAGAGCCCGCCCGGACGGGCCGACCGTATCCCCAACCTCTCAATTTCATGTCCGAAACCGAGCCTACCGACGCCTTCGCCCGCATTCCCCTCTCTCCCCTTCACCGGATCGAAGTGGCCGAAGGGTTGCGGCCCCTCCTGGAGCACCCGCAGGAGAAAGATTTTGAGATCCTCTCCATCGCGCGCAAATCCGGGCCGGACGGGCGCGACCTTGTTCACAGCAGCCTCGTGGTGGCGGGCAAGCGGACGCGGGCGCAGTATCCGCAGGCGCAGCGTTTCCCGATCCATTTTCTCAAGTCGTACCATCCGTGGAGCTTTCACCGCGATCCGCAGATCGAGTACGACAACAGTTGCGTGGCGGCGGAACTGCTCGGCTCCCCGCCGCCGATCGGCTGCGACAACAACTCCTTCCGGTCCTGTTTCCTCCCCGGCAAGCCGCTCAGCCGCATGTCTCCCTTTACCAATGTGGAACCGCCGGAGCGCTGCCTCACCATTGCCCACGAGGCGGATGACGGCCTGCTCATCGGCCTCTGGAAGCTGGCGGAAGAGGTGTACGAAAAGATCACCCGGCTGCACAAGGCGCGGTTCTTTCACCGCGATCTGGAGCTGCACAACATCATCGTCTGCACCTCGCCGCTGGAGGTCTTCCTGATTGATTTCGAAAACGCGGAAGCCGATTTTCAGGGGGACGAGGAAACCGTGCGGCAGCGCGCTTTTGCCGATCTGGAGGAGCTTTTGCGTCTGGCGGTCTATCTTCAGGGCGGGCTGGGGCGGCAGGAGAGCCCGCTGGCCCGGGCCGCGCTCGACGCCCTGCCAAAGCTCTTCCGCTCCCCGGCAACGTTTGAAGCCCGGCTGGACGCCGCGGACCGGCGCGCGGTGGGGGCGTAGCCTTTTGCAAGCTCAGGGACTCAGCAGGCTGTCAGGCGGCTGGGAGGGGGCCGGGCTCAGGCCACCAGCATCGCCGCGCCGAAAACGCCCGCGCTGTCCCCGAGCTGGGGCCGCAGGAGTTCGGTGGAGAATCCCTTCTGAAACACATGCTTCTGCAAGGCTTCGCGCATGCGCGGGGAATAGATCAGCTCCACATTGCCCACCCCGCCGCCAACCACGATCGCATGGGGATCAAAGCAGTTGATGAGGATGGAAACCGACTGGGCAAAGCGCTCCACCAGTTGGTCCATGGTGGCGTCCGCCGCGGGATCGCCGCCGGTGGTGAAGCGCTCCACGATTTCCGGCAGCTTCCGGCGCACGCCCGCGTGCGCTTCATAGGCCCGCTCCAGCCCCGGCCCGGCGATGTAGGATTCCACCGTTCCCCGCGTCCCGTACGCGGAGGGCGGCCCCGCCGGATCAAGGACGATCTGCCCCCACTCTCCGGCGATGCCGTGGCGGCCATTGATCAGCCGTCCCCCATAGACGAGCCCGCCGCCCACGCCGGTGCCGAGGATCAGCCCGATCATGGATTCATAACCGCGTGCGGCTCCCAGCCGGGCTTCCGCGAGGGCAAGGCAGTTTGCGTCATTGGCCGTCACCACCTCCACCCCGAGCGCCCGGGAGAGATCCGCCGTGAACGGGCGTCCGTTGAGGCACTGGGTGTTGGAATGGTAGAGCAGCCCGTCCACCGGATTCGTATTTCCGGGCGTGCCGATGCCGATCCGCGCCGGGCGGCGGCATTGCGAGGATTCCTCCAGCGATTCCACCAGGCGCACCACCTGGCTCACAATATGATCGTAGCCGCGGTCGCCTTCCGTCGGCACCCGGAGCCGGGGAAAGGAAGCGTGCCGCTCGCGCACGGTTTCCAGCGCTCCGTCGATGACGATCCCTTCGATTTTTGTACCGCCGAGGTCGATGCCCCAGATCCGTTCACTCATAAAGCCTGCAATACCCTCAGAATTTCCATTCCAGCGAAAACGGGGAACGCTTCTCCCCCTGGGCCGATGCCGTGACGCTGGTTGTCGCCGGTTTCTTTTCCCCGGTGGATGCCCCGGCGGATGCCGCCGCGACCGCCGTCCTCTGGGCCGCGAGGGAGCCGCCGCGCCGGGCCAGGGCCCGCAAAACCATCCGGGAACTCTGCGCCGTGATCAGCACGCGGGTGCCGACGTTCACCTGCCGGTAAAGCGCCACCACATCCTGCGAGCGCATCCGGATGCAGCCGAAGCTGACCGGTTTGCCGATGTTGCGCTCTTCCGGCGTGCCGTGAATGTAGATGCCGCGCTGCTCCGCCTTGCGGTTGTGCGGTTCGAGCCCCTGCAACTGAAGGATGCGTGTGACGATCGGGTCCCGCCCGGGCGCGTTGACCGGTAGGACTTCTCCCGTAAAGCGCCGCCCCTTGAGTACGGCGCCCCTGGGAAGATTCGTGCCCACTTTCCCGCTGATGCGGAAGTGGCCGAGCGGCGTCCGGTAGCTGCGCGGCGCGTCGCCCAGGCCGAAGCGGGAGGTGGAGACGGGGAAGGTGGCCACCGTCGCGCCATCGCGAATGACGCTCATGCGCTGATCGGGTACGCTGATGATGACTTCCGCAGCGGAATCATCGGCCTGAAGCGCCGTGCCGGTGGCGAGACCGGAGAAAGCCCCGAACCATGCCCCGAACCACAGGGCGCCAATGCCAACGATATTTCTGGGAAGACGTAAACCGGACATGTGGCGGAGTTTATACACGCTCCGTTCCCGCCGGAAAAGCGGGAAAATGCAACAATCTGATGACACCGGCATCCGGAAAACGGGTGCGATCCGATCCGGTTTTTCCCGAAAAAAGGAGAAATGCCGCTCGAAAGCGGGTTGATTCTTTCCGCGCCGCCCCCGATACTCCCCGACACCTGTTTCTCGATGAACGTTTCCGGGATAGTCATCTCTGCCCTCCAGAGGCTCTTTTTTTTCAGACCGCAGCGGCTGCCGGGCTTGCCGGGCCGCTCGATTGCGCTGGCGCTGCTGCTCCCGGTGCTGGCGGGGTGCAACAACCCGCACTCCGCGCCGCTTCATGAGAAAGGGCCGGATGGGGCCCCGTGGATCGTCAGCTACCGGAACCTTGGCGACGATCCCCGCACGCTCGATCCGCAGGTGAGCTACGACGTGCTCGGGAATGTCGTCATCTCCCAGCTTTACGAAAGCCTGCTCCAGTACAGCCCGTTCAAGACGGACCCCTTCGAACTCGAAGGGGCGCTGGCGGAATCCGCTCCCCGGCTCGCGCATGGGGCGGACGGGGCGCTTTACTACGAGGTGCGGCTCAAGCGCGGCATCCGCTTCCATGACGACCCGTGCTTCCCCGGAGGGGAGGGGAGGGAGGTGACCGCGCAGGATGTCGCCTACGCTTTCCAGCGGATATCGGACCCGAAGGTGGAATGCCCGGTCTTTTCCACGCTGGCGGAATTCATCGTCGGGATGAAACCGGCCTTCGAGGCGGCGCAGGCAAGCGGCGCGTTTGATTACGACGAGCCGATCAAGGCCGTCACGATTCTCGACAGCCACACACTGCGGATCAACCTGATCAAGCCTTATCCGCAGCTTCTCTACTGGCTGGCGATGCCGTTTACCGCCCCCATCCCGCGGGAGGCGGTGGAATACTACCACGGGCGGGAGGGGCGCGATCAGTTCCGTTTTCATCCGGTAGGCACCGGCCCTTACCGGCTGGCGCAATGGGCGCGGGGCCGCCTGCTCCGGCTCGCCCGCCATCCGCATTACAACGCCACCCGCTTCCCGGAAGGGGGCTGGCCCGCCGCCGACGACGCCCGGCTCGCCCCGCTCGCGGGCAAGCCGCTCCCGTTTGTGGATGAGATCCAGTTGACCACGATCCGCGAAGTGGTCCCGGCGTGGCTCCTCTTCCGGCAGGGGTACCTCGACCGTTTCGGCGTGCCCGCCGATGTTTTCAACGCCGTCGTCACCACCACCCAGACGCTCTCCCGGGAGTACGAGGCCCGGGGGGTGAAGCTCTTCAAGGATACGGACCTCACCACCTTCTACCTTCAGTTCAACATGGAGGACCCGGTGGTCGGCAAAAACCGGAAGCTGCGGCAGGCGATCTCCATGGCATACGATGCGGAGCGCAACAACGCCATTTTTCACAACGGCATTTATCTCAAGGCCGAGCAGATTCTCCCTCCCGGGATGATCGGCTATGACGCGGCGTTCCGGAACGTCTACCGCGATTTCAATCTTGAAAAAGCGAAGGCGCTGCTCGCGGAGGCCGGATACCCGGACGGGATCGACCCGGAGACCGGCAGCCCGCTGGAACTCACGCTCGACGTCGTCGGCGACAGTTCGCTGGCCCGCCGCCGGGCGGAGTTTGACCAGTCGCAGATCACGCACCTGGGCATCCGCTGCCGCGTGGTGGAGAACACGTGGGAGAGCTTCCAGAACAAGATGAATTCCGGGAACTTCCAGATGAACACCGGCTCCGGCTGGCACGCGGATTACCCGGACGCGGAGAATTTCTTCGCCCTCTTCTACAGCAAAAACATGCCGTTGCAGGGGAACAACAACACGCGCTTTTCCAACCCGGAGTTTGACCGTCTCTTTGAGGAAATGGCGACCATGGAGAATTCTCCCCGGCGCAACGCCATCATCTCGGAGATGGTGAACATCCTCGTGGAGGAGTGCCCGATCATCGTGCTGGTGCACCCGGTGATCTACAGCCTCAACCAGCCATGGCTGCCGCGCATCCTCAACAATTCGATGCTCGCGAGCGGCGGCGGCCTCAAGTACCAGACGCTGGACCCGGTCCTGCGTGCCGCCAAACAGCGCGAATGGAATCAAACCCCATGGTGGCCCCTCTGGGCGCTGGGCGGGCTGGTGGCCGCCTTCGCCGGTGCCGTCATCCTGCGGGCGCGCCGCAGCAATCTCTGACCCCATGGCCAGCTACATCCTCCGCCGTATCCTCTACATGGTGCCGATTCTCTTCGGCGTGATGGTCATCACCTTCGTCGTCTTCAACGTCGTCACCCGGCCCGAGGAGATGGCCCGCCGGATGCTCGGCCCCCGGGCTTCCCAGCAGCAGGTGGAAGAGTGGAAGAAACAGCGCGGCTACGACAAACCGCTTTTCCTCAACCTGAAAGGGGAGGGGGGCTTCCTTGATACCCAGTTCGTCCTCGCCGTCCGGCAGATGGCCACCTTTGATCTCGGCGTTTCCGACGCCACGGGCGAACCGATCAGCCAGATGATCCGCCGGGGCATCCTCCCTTCCCTTTGCCTGACGCTTCCGGCGTTTGCGCTCGGGCTCTTCCTCTCCGTCTCCATCGCGTTGCTGCTCGTCTTCGTGCGTGAATCGCTCATCGACCGCTGGGGCGTGGTCCTCTCCGTGGCGGTCATGAGCGTGCCGATCATCGTTTACGTCATCTTCGGCCAATGGCTGGCGGCCTCCTGGCTCAACTACTTTCCGGCCTTCGGCTTTAATCCGGAAGGGTTTTCCACCGTCCGCTTCATCGCCCTGCCGGTGGCGATCATGGTTCTTTCCGGCCTGGGGAGCGACGTTCGCCTCTACCGGGCGATCTTTCTCGAAGAGATCAAGGCGGATTACATCCGCACCGCCCAGGCCAAGGGGGCCTCCGGCACGCGCGTCCTCTTCACCCATGTCCTCAAAAACGGGTTGATCTCGCTGATCACGCTGGTCGTCTCCTCGCTTCCGTTTCTGATCATGGGCACCCTCGTGATCGAAAACTTCTTCGGCGTGCCCGGGCTGGGGAACATGGCGGTCAAGGCGATCACCACTTCGGATTTCGCCCTCGTCCGCGCGAATGTCTATTTCGGCTCCATCCTTTTCCTGGTGGGCCTGCTCATCACCGATCTCTGCTACGCCGCGGCTGACCCGCGCATCCGTCTCCGATAAATGGAACTCCCGATCTCGCTTCAGAACCTCCTTGTTATCGGCGCGTGCGCCGGGGTGATCGCGCTGCTGTGGGCCTACCTGCGCACGGAACGCTCCCGCCGGGCGATGCAACGGCTGCGGCGCGACCGTTTCGGGCTCATCTGCGCGGGCGTGGTGGGGCTTTACCTGCTGATCGGCTTTCTCGACTGCCTGCGGATCGACCATCGGGAGACCGTGCTCGACTTCGCCTTCCGCTCCATCCCGCAGGAGGTCGGCTACAGTGCGCCGCTCGCCGCCACCACCTATAACGAACGCGACCCCGAGCCGCTCAAGGGCCGTCACCTGCTCGGCACGGACCAGCTCGGCTACGATGTGCTGGTCCAGACACTCAAGGGATGCCGCACGGCGCTCATCATCGGCGGCCTCACCAGCGCCATCTACATCCCGCTTGGCGCGTTGCTTGGCGTGCTGGCCGGGTACTTCCGGGGATGGGTGGACGACGTGGTGCAGTACCTTTACAGCACGATCGCCTCGATCCCGGGCATCCTTCTCCTGATCGCCATCCTGCTCATTCTCGGCAAGGGGCTCGGCAACATGGCGCTCGCCCTGAGCATCACCGCGTGGATCGGCATCTGCCGCCTCGTTCGCGGGGAGACCTTCCGGCAGGCCACGCGCCCCTACGTGGAGGCGGCCCGCGCCCTCGGCCAGAGCCACTGGCGCATCCTCTGCTTTCACCTGCTCCCGAACGTCTCACACCTGATCATCATCAACGCCGTGCTCGGCTTCTCCGGGCTGGTGATGGCGGAGTCCATCCTGAGCTACCTCGGCGTCGGCGCGCCGGTCGGCACGGCAAGCTGGGGGGCGATGATCGACGCCGCGCGGATGGAACTGAGCCGTTCCCCGCTCGTCTGGTGGAGCGTCTCTTCCGCCAGCGCCGCGCTTTTCGGGCTGGTGCTTGCCCTCAACATTCTGGGCGATTCCCTGCGCCGGGCTTTTGACCCGAAAGCGCGCTGAGCCGCTTCCTCCCCCGTGCCTTGAAATCCCGTTTTCCGAGGGTGAATTTTTTGCTTGGCAACTGATGTAACAGAGTTATAACTGACTACATTGTCGAACCGAAACGGGTTTTTGATTTCATGAAATATTCCGGTTCCGGTCGCGACAAGCCATCTCATCAGACATCCCCTCTTATGAAAGCACCCCTTGCCGCCGCCGCCCTTTTAACTTTACTCCTGAGCCCCTCCACCCAAGCCGCCAGCGGCTGGTGGGATGCGGATGAAAGCGGGAACTGGTCCGGGGAAACCCGTTGGCAAGGCGGCGTGGTGGCCGATGGGGCTGATTCCGTGGCCCGTTTCGAAGCCGCGCTGACCGCCTCGCGGACGATCACCAACGACGCGGGCACCGGAGGCTGGAGCGGCGTGATCGGGCATCTCCGCTTTGACAATCTCGGCAGCGGTTTCGGGTGGAACCTCGCGGGGGATACCCTGGCCCTGAGTACGACCGTCGGAACACCGACGATCACGACCGCCACCGGCACGGAAGTCACCCTTTCCAGCAGCCTCGCGGGGACCGGCGGTTTTGCCAAGGAAGGATCGGGCACGCTGATCCTGACGGGAGCCAATCATTATACCGGGGGCACCACCGTCAATGCCGGAACGCTTTCGCTTCGTGGTCCCGGCGGACAGATCACTGCCAGCCCCGTTACCGTCAACAGCGGAGCCTCGCTGGAAATCGTTCCCGCCGGAGCCGACCGCTACGGGGACACGCTTTCCCTTTACCTCAACGATGCCCGGCTCACCGTCGGCAGCACCACGGTGACCGGTCTGAACCGGGAAACGATCGGCCAGGTCCATTTCAGCGGGAACGCAACCCTTGCATTGGTGCGGTCGACTTCCGGCGTCCAGGCCAACAATCGCACCGGACTGACCGTCTCCGGTTTCACCCAAAGCGATCGCGGATTTCTCACGTTTTTACCCATGGCCGTGATGGGAGATATTACGCCGGTTTCGACCAGCTTTCGTTTTGAATATTCATTGACGGAAACCCCCGAAACGACTCACGGAATCCTTGGTCCCTCTTACGTCAGTGCGTCAACGACTTCGCACAGCGCCGATTACGTCCGGTTTGTGGCGGACCCGGAGGGCGGCACACGGGCGGGGTGGCTTGAGACGGCAAACTACACCGCCCTCTCCAATAATGAGGCGTTTAAGGAGAACAGCGGGCAGGACGCGGTAGCCGCGACTGGTAACAATGCCATGATCGTTGGTACGGAAGATTACTCATACGCCGCATTCCGGACTACCCGCGACATCACCGGCACGACAGGGACGCTCACTCTTACCACGGGTGGCCTGATCATCACCGGAGGGTCGAGCTTGTTCGATCTGATCTCGGCGAATATCGACTTCGGCACGGAAGCCATGGTCTACGCCGCTCATTCCCAGGCTGTCACGATGAGCGGCAGGTACACGGCGACCAACGGATTCACCAAGGGCGGATACAGCACGATCGTCGTCACCGGCGCGGAAAACGACTTCGGTGGCGGTGCGGTGACCATCGCCGAAGGCATCCTGCGGCTGGGCGGAGGAAACGATCGCCTGCCGACCGATTCCGCGCTCACCGTTCATCATGCGGGCACCTTTGATCTCGCCGGGCTGAGCCAGCAGGTGGCGAATCTTGACGGCACCGGCCTGATCACCAACAGCGCCGCATCGACTTCAGGCCGCATCACCATCGCCAATGCGACCCCCGGCACGTTTGCCGGAACGGTCGCGGATGGAGATGGAGCGCTTGGCCTCACCAAATCAGGCATCGGCACGCTGATCCTGAGCGGCGCAAACACCTATAGCGGCACCACGCTCGTCACCGGTGGCGTTCTGCTCGTCAACGGGGATCAGTCGGCGGCCACGGGTGCGGTGGCGGTCGCCACCGGGGCCACGCTCGGCGGCTCCGGTGTCATCGGCGGTGCGACCACCATTGAAGGGACGCTTGCCCCCGGCAACTCGGCGGGCTTACTCACCTTCGCTGATGATCTCACGCTGGAGGGCGGCGCGCTGACCACCTTCGAAATCGGCCTCAACACCGTGCGCGGCATCACCTACGACGCGGTGGATATCGGTGGTTTTCTCACCTACGGCGGCGACCTGGCCCTCTCCATCGACGGTCTTCACACCTACGCCACCTGGGATCTTTTCCGATTCGGAGAAGGGGAGTGGAGCGAAAATTTCAACACGATCACCCTCACCGGGTCGTACAACGGCACGCTCTCCTTTGATGGCACCCTCTGGAGCGGCGTTGTCGATGGCCAGCTCTGGCGCTTCGACCAGAGCATCGGCCAGCTCGCCGCCGTGCCGGAGCCGTCCACATGGGTTGCGCTCGGCACGGGGATCGCCCTGATCGCCCTCTGGCGGCGGCGCAGGCGCGTTGCGTGAGCGGTTTTTTTCAATCGGGACATCGCCGTTTCGTGTTCCGGACATTCCGCCCGCGCAAGGGCAAACCCGGTTGATCCGCGCCCGGGAAGGGCGTAAGCACAGGGGCATGACCAGCGCTCACCCGGCGGACGCCGCCCTGATTCCTCCCATTCTCAATACCGATCCCCTGCCCGGATACGATTACGACCGTCTCGACTACGGGATGACGATCGGCATCGAACGCACCCCCGGCGGCCGCCTCTGGGCGTGCTGGGTCGGCGGCGGCGACAACGAAAAGGCGTTCTTCGTCCTCGCCACGAGCGACGACAGGGGCGACACGTGGTCCAGGCCGCGCCTCGTGATTGATCCGCACGACGCGGCGCTGCCCCTGCCGCGGCGCGCCATCGTCGGCAATCTCTGGACCGACCCGCGTGGTCGCCTCTGGCTCTTTTTTGATCAGGCGATGACCTACTTCGACGGTCGGGCCGGGCTCTGGGCCGCGCTTTGCGAAAACCCCGATGCACCGGAGCCCGTCTGGAGCGCGCCCCGGCGCCTATGGCACGGCTGCTCGCTCAACAAGCCGATCGTCCTGGGCAACGGCGAATGGCTGTTGCCGGTTTCGCTCTGGGATCGCGGGCGCAACCAGCCTCCCTTCAAGGAAGCGTTCCGGGAGCTTGACCCCTTCCGCGGGGCGAACGTCTTCGTTTCGGGCGATGAAGGGGCCACCTGGAAGCGGCGGGGGCACGTTCTTTTCCCGAATCCGAGCTTTGATGAACATCATTTCATCGAGCGGCGCGACGGATCACTCTGGATGACGGCACGCACCGGCACCGGGATCTGGGAGAGCGTTTCCATGGATCAGGGGCGCACCTGGAGCGAGCCGAAGCCTTCATCCATCGTCCATATCGCCTCCCGCCATTTCCTGCGGCGTCTCCGGTCCGGACGGTTGCTGCTCGTCAAGCACGGCACCGCGGTGGATCAACTCCCCCCGGAATACAACGGCACCCGCCCCCGTTCCCATCTCACCGCCTTTCTTTCCGATGACGACGGCCACACCTGGCGGGGCGGGTTGCTGCTCGACGAACGGCGGGCCATCAGCTATCCGGACGGGTTCGAAGCTCCCGACGGGACAATCCATCTCTCCTACGATTGGGAGCGGGATGAAGAGGGGGAAATCCTCCTGGCGCAATTTTCGGAGGCGGACGTGATCGCCGGAAAGCCGGTCACGCCCGGTTCCCGGCTCAGGCACCGCATCAGCAAACCGCTTGCCATTCCAACACCATGAAAGCCACCCACGTTTACAAGGGCCACCCGCCCATTCATTGCTGCTGCGACACCACCTGGCGCCGCCTGCCCAATGGCGATCAGGCGATTTTTTTCCTGACCGGCGGACGTCACGAACCCGAGCCGGGCAACTTCGTGGCGATGTGCCGCAGCCGGGATGAAGGGAAGAGCTGGAGCCCGCCGCACTGCATCGTCCGCAACGATCCCCACCCGCTCCCGCCCCAGCCGACCGTGACGCTCAACGAAGCCCGCCCCGAAGGGCCGCGCCCGCTCACCAGTTGGGCCGTCACGCTCTCGGAAGTGGTGGTGCACGACGGAGTCGTCACCGTTTATCTTCAAGTCCATCATGGCCGTTTCGACCACTGGCAGACGGCGACGATCTCCAGCGCGGACAGCGGCCACACCTGGGGCGCTCCGGTTTCCTTCGAGCCGCTTCCGCGCCGTTCCATGATCCGCAATCTTTACCGGACCAGTTGGGGCGAGTGGCTCCTGCCCTACCAGTATTACGACGTGATCACGACCCCGGAAGCGAGCGTTCTCCATGATGGCAGCCACGAAAGACCGTGGAACGGCGTCCTGATCGGTCCGACGCCGAACGGTCCATGGAGCGATGGCCGGCGTCTTCAGGGGGCGCGCGGATGGGCGGAGGTCAACGTGGTGGAACGGCGGGATGGACGGCTCATCCTGCTCTCGCGAACGGATTCGGCGGACGGAAAGAGTCCGAACGAACTCTTGCGGAGCGAATCGGACGACCGGGGCCGCACCTGGTCTCCGTTCCGGCGCTCGGGCATTCCAAACCCGGGCAGCAAGTTTCGCCTCTTTCGTCTCCGCGACGGGCGCATCCTTCTTCTGCACAATCCGAACCCGCGCCCGGGCGATCGCAATCCGCTCGCCCTCTGGGTGTCGGATGACGACATGGAAAGCTGGGGCGTGCAGCGGGTCATCACCGATTTTCCCGGCAAGCTGCAATATCCCGATGGCGAGGTGGACGCCGATGAACGCACACTCCATTTCGCCTTTGATTACAACCGGCACGATGTCCTTTACTGGCAGGTGGAGATCCCCCGATGAGTGCGGCTCCCTCCGGGCGGCGCTTCATTCATTACTGGAAATGCGACCGCCCCGGCGCGTTCGCTCCGGCGGTGCCGGAACGCGCACAGGAGGCGATCGGTGAAAGGCTCGGCCATTGGCTGGAAGCCCGCTTTCCCGGTCACACGCTGGCCCCGGCTCACGGGCAGGGGAATCACCGCACGTTCCTGCTGACCCATACGGAAGGGACCGATTTCGTCCGGGTGGAGGACGGAAGGGAAGGGGATGGGCATCTTGCCGTGGAGTCGGCGGTGATGGGGCGCGTCGCGCAAGCGGGTGTCCCCGTCCCCCGGGTGCGGCTGGTGGATGCAACGCGCCGGGAGCTTCCGTTTGCCCTTCAGGTGATCGAATATTTTCCGCATCCCGACCTGAACCATTGGCAGAAAGAGGGCCTCCTCCATTTCCCGGCGGTGGCCCGGCAGATCGGCGAGGCGATCGCCCGCTGGCAACGGGTGCCGATCCATGGGTTCGGCGCTTTCCGGCCCGAAACGGCGGATCGCGCGGGGGGAAGCGGAGCGCTGGAAGGCTATCATGCTTCTTATGCGGATTATTATCACCTCCGGCTCGATGCGCATCTCGCCATTCTCCGCGATGGCGGCTTTCTTTCAGATGGCGAGGTGGCTCTCATCGAACGCCTTGTCCGGGAGCACGCCTCCGCGCTCTCCCTGCGCCACGCCACGCTGGTTCACAAAGACCTTGCCCTCTGGAACATCCTTGGCGAGCCGGATCGTTGCGTCGCCTTTATCGACTGGGACGACGCCATCGGGGGCGATCCGCTCGATGACCTCTCACTCATCGGCTGTTTCCATCCCGGGCCGGTCGTGAACGCCGTGCTGGAGGGGTATCACCGCCTTGCGCCGCTGCCGGAGGAAGCTTCCCCCCGGTTCTGGCTTCATCTCCTGCGCAATATGATCGTCAAGGCGGTGATCCGTTTGCGGGGTGGTTATTTCGACCATGACGAACGCTTCTTCCTGATCCCCGCGGGTGGTTCCGGAGCCGGTCTGCGCCGGTTCACCCGGGAGCGCCTTCTCGCCGCCGTGGAGGGGCTTCGCCGGCATCGCAGCATCAATCCCCTGGATCCGTTTTGAATTCCCTGTTGACCGGAAACCTCCGACCCCAAAAACACTCCATGAAACATTCCCTTTCACCCGGTCGCGTCAGCCGGGGCACATTTCTCTCGCTGGGCTCCCCGTGGATCGCCGATCTGGCGGCACGGGCCGGGTTTGACTGGGTGCTGCTGGACCTTGAGCACGGTCTGTACACCGAGGCGACGTTGCAGGCCTCCCTGCTGGCGCTGCGCGCGGTTTCCACGCTCGCCATCGTCCGCGTTCCTTCGTGGAAAGAGGCTCATCAGATCGCCCGGGTGCTCGACCAGGGGGCGGATGGGGTGATGATCCCGCAGATCCGGACCGCCGCGCAGGCGCGCCGGGCGATCGCCGCCGCCCGCCATCTGCCGGCGGGCACCCGGGGGTTTTCCCGTTCGGTTCCCGCCTTCGGCTACGGCCTGGAAAGGGCGGAACGCCGCCCCGTGGTCATGCTTCAGGTGGAGACGCCCGAAGCCGTCACGGCAGCGGACGCCCTGGCGGCTCTGGAGGGGGCGGACGCGCTCTTTGTCGGCCCGGCGGACCTGCGGCGGGCTCTGGAACACGCTCCCGCCGCATTCCCGGGGTATGGGGAAATCCTTGGCCGCATCGCCGGAGCCGCCGCCCGCCACGGAAAGCAGGCGGGCATCCTCGTGCGCGATCCGGCGGAGCTTTCCGGCCTGCGCGCCCTTGGTTACGAGTTGCTGGCTCTTCATTCGGATACCGGCATTCTCCGCGAAGGCTTTGCCGATGCCCTGAAGGCGGACATTCCCGGTTGAATCGTATCCCCTATCGGTCTTTCTGCCGCGCCTCGTGTTCCTCCCTGGCCTGCCGCCACCAGGGCGGGACGGGAGGGTGCCTCAGGATTTCATCGTCGGTCTCTTCCAGCCATTGCCAGAGCCGTCCGGTAAGCTCGTGCACCGTGGCGGCGTACTCCGGGCGCTGGGAAAGGTTCACCAGCTCCCATGGATCGGCGGGCAGATCGAAGAGCCAGACCGGGGGCATCCGTTTCCGGGGGAGGATTTTTTCGTAGGAAACCGGCAGGAACCGGTAATCGCCACACGAATCAAAATGGCGGATCAGGTTGTAACGCTCCGTGCGAACGCTTCGCGACAATGTTTCGTAATAGTAGCCGTAGACCGCGCTCCGGGGCGGAGCCGACTCCGGATTCTCAAAAAAGCCGGTGTAGCTCCTGCCGTCCAGCCCGCCGGGGATGGGGAGCCCCAGCCACTCCAGAACCGTCGGGAGAATATCGACATTGCTCATCAGGTGAGGGGAGCGTTTTCCGCCGGAGACCGGGCTGCCCGGCAGCCGGGCCAGCATGGCGATTTCCAGACCGGGGCCATGCAGCGTCCATTTGGAGCGGGGCATCTCGATCCCGTGGTCGGTGTTGAAGACCACGAGCGTCCTTTCCGCCAGCCCCGTCTCCTCCAGCGCCCGCAGGATCGTCCCGACCGATTCATCCAGATGCCGCAGCGCTCCCTGCAAGCCCGCCATCTGCTTCCGGTTCGCCGGATCGTTGGCAAGGTAGCCGGGAACCTCCACGCCTTTCTCCGTATCCGGGCGCACCCCGTGGGCGTCAAAAGGAGTGTGCGTTTCGGTGAAACCGACCTGAAGGAAAAACGGTTCCCGCGTTTCCTTTTGCCCCTCCAGAAAGGTTTGCACGCTCTGCGCGATCTGGCGGGAATCACCGTCGCCCGGGGACAGCTCCCGCGCGAATCCGTATTCCGCCGGGGTTCCGTGGCCGATATGGTGAACGCCGCAAAGCACGGGATGATAACCGGCGTCCCGGAGATAATGACTCAGCAGACGCTCCCGCGGATTGAGCGAAAACCCCCATCCGGTGAGGTGGAGGAGGCCGTGTCGCTGGGGATACCGCCCCGTCAGCATGGAAGCCCGGCTCGCGCTGCCGACGGGGACGCTCGCAAAGCATTGTTCAAAGCAGACCCCCTCTGCGGCGAGGCGGTCGATGTTCGGCGTCTGCACCGTCTTCCTGCCGTAGCATCCGAAGTGCCTTCCGGAATCGTGGGTGGTGAGAAAAAGAAGATTGGCCCTTGCCATCAACGATTGCCAAACGATGACCGTTTATCCTTTCCCCTTCACGATGTTGCCGCTTCGGACCCCGCGCAAGGGATAAAGTGAGGGATGCCGCATGATCCGGGGAAATGACGACGGCTCCCGAAGGGGTTGCCGGACCCGCTTCCCGTGCAATCCCGGAGGCGGCGGCGCCCGCTTCAATGCAGCTTGCCACGGCGATAGGCGTTCGGGGGCATGCCGATCTTTTCCCGGAACTGGCGGCTGAAAAAGAACGGATCGCGGTAGCCGAGGCGCTCGGCGATCTCCTGCACCGTCAGGTCGCACTCCATCAACAGATGCCGCGCCCTCCGCAGCCGGATATCGAGCACGAAATCGCGCGGGCTCTGGCCGATCACTTCATGAAAAAGCCGGGAAAAATGCGCGAGGCTAAGCCCGACGCTGGCCGCCATCGCGCTCACCCCGGGCACGGGGGCATCCGTTGCCGAGCGGATTTCTTCAGCCAGGCTCAGGATCGTGGAACGCCTCGACTGATGGGCGGAGAGCGCCGCCTTCGGAAAGAGGGGGCGCTTGAGGAGATCGAGCAACAACCCCTGGAGCAGCCCGGAAGCCGCCGCGGGATTGAGGAATTCCAGCCGGATGATCCGCCGCATCACGCCATGGATGAAATCGACATCTTCCAACTGATAGAATTCGGGCCACTTCGCCAGCGTTTTCGCCGGGAGCGGGGCGGAATCCCGCCCCCGGAACGCCTGAAAATGGATAAAGGCGATGCCGAGCGGATTCGTTTCCTCGTGACCGGCATCGTAGATGCCTCCGGGGCGCATGATCGCGCAAAATCCCGGCAGGAGCGGGTACTCCTGCTTGCGACTGCGCATCCACCCGCGCCCTTTCCAGACAAGCCATAACTCCAGATCGCGCAATCCGGCGGAGTGCTCCCGGGGCCGGGACCAATCCTTGCGACAGATCAGCGACCAGCACGGTGAACGGACCCGGACATACCAGCGCGTGGGCTCCATAGTGGAGCGCATCAATGGCACGATCCCGGGGGAAATGCAATAAAAGTCCAGCTTTTCGCGGGCGTAATCCATGGCCCCGATCCGGGGTGAAAGGGTAAAATGATGGCATCATGAAAACGACCCCCTCCCTTTCCGCTTCACGTGGAGCCCGCGGTGTGTTGGCAATCCTCCTCGGTGCGTTTTCCATCGCAGAAGCCGGGGCGGTTCCCTACGATCTCGGCGGCACGGGAAACTGGACGGGTTCATCCACCTGGAACCCGGCCATTGATGGCGGCCCGACGGCCACCGACACGATCAGCATCACCAACCCGGGAGCCGAACGGACGGTGACCATCAACGGCACCGCCGGTCTCACGTACACCGTCGCCGGTTTTTCCTACAATACCACGTGGACCACGATCTTTCGCAACAACAACTCCGGCAGCAAACAGCTTCTCATCAGCGGCGATCTGATCAAGAACGGCACGGGCGAACTGAAGTTTCTCCAGACCGCGAACAATTCCTATCTGGACATCACGATCCTCGGCAATCTTTCGCTCAACAGCGGCACCCTTTCCTTCGGCACGGGCAGCAACGGGATGGGCGCGGTTCAGGTGAGCGGCTCCAGCACCGTTTCAAGCGGGGCAACGCTCAACCTCGGGCTTCACTACGCCACCGGCAGCACATTCAATTTCGGCACGACCACGCTTGAGGGAACCTTGCACCTTGGCGCTGCGGAGAGCGTTCTTGGCGGCGCGCACAAGACCGTCTCTTTCAATACGCTCAATGGCAGCGGCTCCATCTCCGTTGGCCAGGATATCAGCAATGAGCGGACCACCACGCTGGAATTCACCCAGGGCGCCGGTGTTACCGGGAGCTTCAGCGGTTCGATCACCGATGCCACGAATCTCCGCTACGCGCTCCGGGCCAACGGGGGCGGGCGGCAGATCCTTTCCGGAGAACTCAGCTATCAGGGCGGCACCATGATCAACGCGGGAAGCCTTCTCCAGTTTGGCGGGAAGGAAAACGGGGAGAGCGGCGTTGGCTCCGGTTATATCGAGATACGGGACGGCACGCTTGAAAACGGCGGGAGCATTCTGGGGCTCGGCCATGACAGCGGTCTTTTTACCCGTCAGGCCAGTTCCGCAACCGCCACCGGGGCCATTCTGGTGCGCAATTACGGCGGCTTTGCCGCCTATCATCGGGATCAGACGGTGATTCTCACCAACAGCGGGGGGAATCCCGATCTCTCCTGGGGAAGCGCCGACTTTCTGGTGGAAGCGCTGGTCTTGAGCCACTCCAGCGCCACCCATACCCTGACGCTGGCGAGCAACCTCGCTCTGGGCAGCGGCAGCCGCACCGTCCTCGTTCATAATGGAGCCGCGGCGATCGACGGCGCGCTTTCGGGGGTGTTGAGCGGCAACTCGGGCGCTCTCATCAAGGCCGGTGCGGGAACCCTCGCCATGTCGGGAGCCAACACCTACGCCAACGGCACCACGCTCACCGCGGGGCGGCTTCTCGTCGATAATGAATCCGGCTCCGCCACGGGCAGCGGCACCGTTTCTCTCGCCCAGGGAGCCATTCTCGGGGGCGGAAACGCCACCGCATCCCGCGGGTTCATCGCGGGGCAGGTGGTCAGCGCAGGCACCGGTAGCGTTCTCGAACCCGGGCTCGACGGCGTCGGGATACTCACCCTGAGCGGCGGCCTTGATGCCTCCGCCGGTGCCACGTTCCGGTTTGATCTCGGGCTGACGGGAGACCGGATCGACCTCGGCAACCTGATCGGGAGCAGCATGGAGGAAGGGCTGGTCTTCGAGTTCAACGCGCAAACCGGCATCGGCAACGGGCAGGTGTACGAACTGCTCCGTTTTAGCGGTGCCACAGGGTTGGAATACAGCGATCTGAGCCTCGGGATGATCACCCCGTGGATCGCGCTGGACACCTCCTACGGCACCGGCGGTTTCCTGATTGATTCGCAATCCGGGACGCTCTCCGCGCGGTTTATGGTGGTCCCCGAACCGTTTACCGGCGGCCTCGTGCTTTTCGGGCTTGGCGCGTATGCCGCCTGCACCCGCCTGCGCCGCAAACGCAAAGAGGCACCGGCCCGGTGATCGGGCGGTGCCTCCGCTGATTTGCGCCGACGCGAAATAAGTTAAAATGCTCTACTTCGCCGGTTCGAAGACGAGCGTACCCCAGCGCTCCGGAGCGAACCACGCTTCGGAGGGTTCATCATTGACGAGGTTCGTCTGGCGGTTGGACCAGTAGGTCCGCGCGATGTTGAGCGTCCCGGCCTGATCCGATGAGATAAAGCCGATGTCCGCGAGCAGCCTGCCGCCCGCCTCCACCTTGAGCCCGAGTTGGCTGAAGGGGATGATCGCCCGCACCCGCCAGCGCGTCTCCCCGGCTTCCAGGCGGATCGGCAGGTCTTCGAGGATTTCCACCCGGTCAAACGCCCGCTCCATCACCGGGGAGCGGTAGGTGTGCCTGGCCGCTCCCTCCGGGTCCACCGGTCGCATTAGCACCGCCGTCGGCTTGCCATTGAATGGAGCGATGACGATCCGCTGGTCCCCCTCGCCGGGGTTCCGGCGCCTGGCCGGTTCCGCGGGGCCGATCTGGAGATCAAACGCGTCGCCCGTCTTGAAGAGGGTGGCGAAGTTCCGGCCGCCGTTCTTCCATGGGCTCGGGTCGTCGGTCTCCAGTTGCACATAGAGATTGGCATCGTCGTAACCGATCCGGAAGTTTCCCTTGAAGGCAGAGGTGGCGCTTTCAATGGGCGCGCGGTGCAGAGCGCCCCACGCCTTGTCGGCTTCCTTTCCTTCGAGCAGCGGCGGGGTTTTCACCCGTTTGACGGAGTAGGTAACGTGGCGCTCTTCGCTCGGGTCGAGCATCGGAGGAATCGCTTCGGCTTTCACCCGGAGGGCGTCATCGACCCGTACCGGGGCGTCGACCTTGAAGCGTTTCACCTTGTCGAGACCGGTGATTTCAATGGTGGAACCGGCCTGCCGGATCAGCGACGTCGTGTTGAGGATGCGCCCGTCCGGCATTCGCCCGAGCCAGCCGGAGAACGGCTCACCTCCCATGGTGAGGCTCCCCAGAGGCATCCTGCGGAGTTCCTCAAGGGTGTCCGGCGGCGTGTTTTGTGGCAGCCGTGTATCCCGGAAGAGGGCTCCGATGAGCAGGCCATCCGTGGTGAAATAATAGTCCTGGCCCAGGTTTCCGCGGATCGCGGTGACGCGCCCCACCTCCCCGTTGACCTCCACGGTGCCCATGAACTTGAGCCCGCCGATGACCAGCCCCGGGCGGCTCATCGGCGCGCGGTGGGAGCCGTGGACGTTGTTATAGGGGCTCGGCCAATGCCAGAGGATTCTGGAGAAGTCGGGATCGACCCCGAGGATTCCCTTGGCATGCTTGCCGACACTGCCGAGCACCAGCACCTCTTTCTCTTGCGGAACGGGAGAATAATCCCCGCCGGAAGCCAGCTCCAGCGTCTCCATCCCGCCGGTGCCATAGCGGGGAGCGCCGTCGGGATCGAAGCCGACCGGCCGATGGCGGATGGTGCCGTCCTGCTTCCCGGCGTAAAGCTCCAACCCGTCGCCGGGGATCGACCCCCAGTATCCGGTGATCCGGAGTTCATCGGGGACGATCTCGCATTCCTCCGGCGATACCGCCCCGTCCCGGTTCGTGTCGTTCCAGAAGACGGTCATCTTCTTGGGATCAGGCCATTGGATGCCCGGCAGCTTCGTTTCGGCATACTCCTTGTTGAAGATCGCCGCCACCGGCTGATAATGATCGCCCCGTTCCATATAGATGGCGGCGCAGGTCCGGCTGTTATTGAAGAGGTAGCGATGCTTCCCGCCGCCGGCCGCGCTCTCGACAAAAACCGGGTTGGCGAACCAGTGCGGATAGTTCCAGAGTTCAAACGCCTCGTTTTTCGCGGTATCCGGGTTCCAGAGAATCCGCCGGAGTTCGTAGCGGTTGTTTTCCCGGTCGATCCGGAATTCCAGCGAGCCGATGTAGGCGTAGTCCTGTTTCGTCGGGTCGAGGTAGCTGCCGGTGCCGGCATACTGCGCGTTGCCGATGAAATCGCGCACCCGCTTTCCGTCCCCGCTCCATGCGGAAACGCGGCGCGGGTTCATCGAATGCGAGGTGGCCCAGATCAGGCCGTCCGCATCCACCGAGAGGGAGGAGACCTCCCGGATTCCGGATGGATCGAAGACGCCATGGCGAGGGTGCCCCCCCTTTTTTCCGATGCTTCCGGCCGGTTTGCCCTCCGCGGTGAAGCGTTTGATCTGCCGGTCCGGGCCGCTATCGTAGAGCAGGAAGCGTCCTTCGCCGTCGATGGCGAGCGCCGTTGGCCGGGCGACGCCGGGCAGCCGGAGCCTTTCATGCTTTCCGCCCCTGGGGTCAAGCCGGTAGAGTGCCGTTTCGGAAAGACCGTAGAGCGTTCCTTTTCCGTCCGTGGCGAGATGGGTGATCGGTTCCGGCAGCGCCGCCTTGCCAAGCGGTTTGAGCGTTTCCTTGTCAAGAACGGCGAGCTGCGGCTCCCCTTCCTCCCGTGGCTTCAGGGCGAAGACCAGGTTGCCCCCCTCCACCGCGAGGGCGCTCACACTCAGGGCCGGATCGAGAAACGGGGTCAGCTCAAGGTCGAACGACGCGGTTTCCCCGTTGAGGGTATAAGCCCGGTATTCGCCCTGGTGATCGTATCGCCAGAGGGTGCCCGTCGCCTTTTCACTGTAGGCAACGGCGTAGACGTAGCGTTCATCCGCCGCGAGCGAAACGGCTCCGCGGTGTTCGCCCCAGATTTTTTTTCCCTCCCGGTCGATGGCGATGAGGCCGTGCCCGCCCTCGGCGGCCTTGCAACCCACGAAGGTGAGGCCGCCCGCCGAGGCCACGCGATACGGCGCGGTGTGATCCCCGAGCCAGGCGGAGGAGGAGTCCGCCGTGTTCCACGGGGGAGTGCCGGGCTGGTAATAGAAGGCATCGAAGCTTGCCTGAAGCCCTTCGTGGTAAAGGCCGCGGGCCTTGTAGGAACCGCCGGGAACAATGTTGGCAAGGTTATCCCGCAGATCCCATGGCACGGAAACGATGATCTTCCCCTCCTTCTCCCCGGTCTTGTAATCCCCCGGCGAAAGATCGGCTCCGAGGCTGCGGACACGGTTGCCCTCCTCGTCATCAATCACCACGGTAAAGCGGCGCGCCGCGGCCGGGAGTTCGAAGCGGATCGGAAGCACGCCCCGCAACTGCCACTCCTGCGCCACGTAGGTTCGCGCGGCCACCTTGCCGCTGGCCAGAAGCTGCGCCGGGCCCCATCCCTTGTAGTTGGTCCAGAAAAACTCGCGGCTGGTCGTTCCGGGTTGCAGGTTGTCGGAATAACGGTGAAAGGGGCGGGTGCCGCCGGGGTCTCCCCAGAGGAACTCCAGCCCGAGATCAATCGTGTTCCCCGGCTTGATCCCGGGCACCTGGTCGTAGATCAGCTTCCAGGGAATGCGCATTTCCTGAATGAACCCATGGCCATCCTCCGCCTTGCGGTAGGCCACCTCGACACCCTCGCCCAGATCGGTTCCGCCCGGCTTGCTCCTGAGCAGGCGATGGGTGCGGGGCGGGCGGGAGTTTTCCTTCGACTGCCATGTCTCAATGTGGAGGATGTTTTCCTCCCTTGGCGTGTAGTGCCAGAAGGTCAGCCACTGCGTCTTGTCGCTGGAAATCCGGATCTGGACGGCGTCCGATTTCCATCCCCAGGTCGGGTTGATGTCGGGGTCAATGGCGCTGACCATCGGCGTCGGGTCGCGCCAGATGGTGGTGATATAGAGCGCGTCCCGGTCCCACATCGCGGCGGTCTGGACGGAGTATTCATCGCGTACGTCCACATCGGAGAAGGACCAGATCCGCCCGCTCAAGTCCCATTCGGAGAGATCGCCGTCGATCTTGACCGGGCCCGGAACCGGAACGACGGGGATGCCGGTGTTGTGGGCCTGCCGACCCAGCATCCGGTTGAGATCCTCCTCGGCGGAGAGGGGGGAAAGGCTGGTTGCCAGGGCCGTGACCAGAAGCGGCCACATGGAATGAATCAGGGGTTTGGGCATGGATGATCGTTTGTCAAAGGGGGCTGGAACTCTGAACCGGGGCGGTACACAATCGAAAAAATCAAAGAGAAGCTTCCACCGTCGCCGATCCGAATATTTCACTTTAAGTAATCTAAAAGTAGATTATCATATCCATATGATGAGTCAATCCGGATTTCGCACCCGGACCCCAAAAAAACAGAACCGGTTGATCTCCCTGCTTCGGGAGCGAATTCTCTCGGGCGCCTGGCCCGCCGGGAAGCAACTGCCGATCCGGACCGAGCTGGAGCGTGAGTTCAACATCAGTTCCGCAACGCTCCAGCGGGCCCTGGACCAGCTTCGCAGGGAGGGCTTCATTTTCGCCCGGGGATCGAGCGGCACCTTTGTCAGCCCTCATCCTCCCAATACGAGCCACTACGGGCTGATCCTGCCCCTGGCCCGCTATCCGGTGAACGATCACTTCTGGCCCTCTCTGGAAGCGGCCGCCGCCGCCATCGAACAAAAGCGGCCCGACCTGAAGATTCCGGTGTTTACCAACGGAGTCGATTTTTCCTCAAACCCCGAAACCGCCCGCCTGCTCAAGACGGTGGAGGAAGGGCGGCTGGCGGCTTTGATTTTCGGCTCCTCTTACCCGGCCTATCAGCGGAACAGGGTGTTGATGGAGACTCCCCTGCCCAAGGTTTGCATCTGTTCGGGCCGCCACGCGGTGCCCTCCGTCACCTTCGACTATGAGCAATGGCTGATCCGGGCGCTTGATCTGCTGATCGCCAAAGGCCGCCGGAGGATCGCCGTTCTCATTTACAGCGATCTGGCGGTGACCTCGGGCTTCCTGCCGTTCTGGCTGGACCTTCTAAAGAAACGGAATGCGGTCGGCGGGGAGCACTGGTGGATCGGGCTGCATCTCAACCGGCCGCTGCTGACCCAGTGCATGATGAAGCTCCTGATGCGTGGCCCGGTGAAGGATCGGCCCGATGGCCTGATCGTTCTTAACGAAAACTTCACCGACGCGGCGCTGGGCGCGCTCATGCAGTGTGGCATTACCATTCCAAACGATGTGGATATCGTCTCACACTGCAATTTCCCGGCCCGGGAGCCCGGCGGCATCCCGATCGAACGGCTCGGCTTCACCATCCCGGGCCTCCTGGAAACCTGTATCGACCTGGTGGAAGCTCAGATGAAAGGGAAAACCCCTCCGATGCGGACTTCAGTCAAGCCGGTGACCGAAGCGGAGTATCTGGCGAGGGCGGAGCGGGAAGACCCCTCGTTTCCATAACGGCCTATTATGGCACCTTGGAAAAGGAGAATAAAAAAAGCCGTTCGTGATTGCCGAAGCAGCCACGAACGGCTTTGAAACAGAGAGGAAGGTTACTTCCGTGCCGTACGGCGGGTTGCCTTCTTGGGGGCAACCGCGGCCCGGGAAGCCGGAGCCTTGGCGGCCTTCTTGGCAGCCGGAGCGGCTTTCTTCGCGGGGGCAGCCTTCTTCGGAGCCGCGGCTTTCTTTGGCGCGGCGGCCTTCCTGGCCGGAGCCTTGGCGGCGGCGGGCTTGGCAGCCTTGCGGCCCTTCGCGGGGGCGGCCGGCTTCTTCGCGGCGGCATCCTTGCCACCACCGAGGATCGCGTCCTTGGCGGCCTTGGCCAGGCGCAGCTTGATCACCGTCGCCGCGGCGATTTTGATCGGTTCACCCGTCTTGGGGTTGACCCCCTTGCGGGCTTTTCTCTTCTGCTTGACCAGCTTGCCGATCCCGGGAAAGACGAACTCGCCTTTCTTTTTGGTCTCGCGATAGGCAATGGCGAGAAGAGCGTCAATGAATGAATTGGCTTCCCGTTTGCTGGTTCCGAGGGTGGTCCCCAGTTCATCGAGAAGTTCCGCTTTAGTTAATGATTTTGCAGCCATACTGATGCTTCTCATGCGGATTTATGTTACGGCTTTCAAGAAAAAACGTTCAACAAACACTATAAATTTATCTATTTTCCGCAAAAAGACGGCTTCAAGCCCATTTTCAGAGGGATCGGGGCGATTCCGGGCCGCCTTCCATCATGAATGAAAAACCTTCCGAAAACAGCCGGAGGACGCCTTTCCGGCTTCAGATCAGGCGAAGGGGCGATCGGTGTCCGGCGGGCGTGTCCGCCCGCTTTTCCGGGATCGAAGAAAACCGGTGCAATCATGCGGCTTTCGCGCTATTGCTTCATCCTGAATTCCCAATCGCGCGGATGCCACGGGATGATTGAAACCGTGGTTCCCTTCAAGCCGATGTTCCCATGATCAAAGTCGAAAACCTGACCAAACGTTACGCTGGCTTCACCGCCATTGAAGACCTGAACTTCGAGGTGGAGAAAGGCGAGATCGTCGGCTTCCTCGGCCCCAACGGGGCGGGGAAATCGACGACGATGCGCATTCTCTCAAGCTATCTTCCGCCCACTTCGGGCCGGGCGTCCATTGCCGGGTACGATGTTTTCCATCAGTCCATGGAAGCGCGCCGCCACCTCGGTTACATGCCGGAGAACGTCCCGCTCTATCCCGAGATGCGGGTGAAGGAGTACCTCGACTACCGTGGCGCGCTCAAGGAACTGCGGGGAAGCCGGTTGCGCGAGCGGGTGGGGGATGTCGCCGCGCTCTGTTCGCTGAGCGGGGTGATGAACCGGCTCATCGGCAGCCTCTCCAAGGGCTACCGGCAGCGCGTCGGGCTGGCCGATACCCTGTTGAGTTCACCGGACCTGCTCATCCTCGATGAACCGACCATCGGCCTGGACCCGAACCAGATCCGGCAGGTCCGCGAACTGATCCGCAACCTCGCCCGGCATCACACGATCCTTCTTTCCACCCACATCCTGCCGGAAGTGGAGATGATCTGCAAACGGGTGATCATCATCAACCGGGGCCGCATCGAAGCCGCCGACACTCCGGAAAACCTTGTCGCCAGCATGCGTTCGGCCGGCGGTATCCGGTTGGAGGCCAGACCGGAAGACCCCGCCGCGGCGAAGGAACAGCTTCTCTCCATCAAGTCGATCCGCGAAGTATCGCTGGAAGCGGCGGGCGAATGGAGCCGCTTCACGCTTCGGGTGGAGCCCGGCAGCGATCCCCGCGAGGAACTCTGGCGGCTGGCGTCCGACCGGCGCTGGAGCGTGCGCGAACTCTCCTGGCGGCGCGCAACGCTGGAGGAGGCTTTTGTGGAACTCACCCTCGGCGACGAACCCTGATTCCCCCTTTCTTCCCATGCGTAAATTTCTCATTCTCCTTTCCCGCGAAGTCAGGGCCTCGTTCTGCGCGCCCACCGCCTACATCGTGCTCTGTTTCTTCCTGTTGCTCACGGGGTTCAACTTTTACATGGGCATCTCGCTTCTCTCCCGGGGACCGTCGGAGGTGACGGTGGTGGAGGCGTTTTTCAATTCCATCCCGTTCTGGATCGGTTTCATCCTGATCTTCCCGCCGGTGACGATGCGCGTCTTTTCCGAAGAGATGAAGCTCGGAACGCTCGAAACGCTGATGACCGCGCCGGTGCGGCCGTGGCAGGTGGTGCTTGCGAAATTCTGTGGAGCGATGGTTTTCTACATCGTCCTCTGGCTGCCGAGCTTCCTCTACTTCATCGTGTTTGAGCAGATCACGGGGACGCAGGCGGCGCAGGCCACCGGGGCGTACCTCGGGAGTTACCTGCTGCTGCTGCTCGTCGGGATGTTTTTCATCTCGCTCGGGTGCTTCGCCTCCGCGCTCACGCAGGACCAGATCGTCGCGGCGGTCATCTCCTTCTGCATGATCGCCCTCTTTTTCTTCGCGGGGCTGCTCTCCTTCTTTTCGCCGAACGCCGCGCCGGTGCTGCGCGATATCGTGAGCTACTTCTCCACGCTTGAACACATGGGCGAATTCTCCAAGGGGATTCTCGACTCCCGGCGGCTGGTCTTCTACGGCTCGGCCACGTGCGTCATGCTCATCCTCACCCATTACGTCTTTCAATTCCGCCGCTGGAAAGCCTGAGTATGCCTGAGCCTTCTTCCATCAACCGTTCCCGGATCACGATCAACGTTTTCCTTCAGCTTCTGGCCCTGCTGGTGATCTTCGGGCTGGTGAACTACCTCGGCTTCAATCATTTCCGCCGCTGGGACTTCTCGCGGGACCAGAAATACACCCTGGGCGACCAGACCCGCCGCGTGCTCGGTCAACTCGAAAAGCCGGTGGAAATGATCGTCTACTTCTCACAGGCTTCACCGATCGCCTTTGACACGATCAATCTCGCCCGCGAATACGTGGCGCATTCGGACCAGAAAGTGCATCTGGAGGTGATCAATCCGTACATGGGGGAGACCCGCGCCCATGAAGTGAGCCGCCAGAACAAGCTGGGAGACCGGGAGAACGTCGTCATCCTCCGTTGCGAGGATCGCACGCGGATCATCAACGCCGAGACGATGGCGATCTTCGAGCCGAGCTTCAACCCGAACGAACCGCCCCGGCTCAAGGCGTTCACGGGCGAGGAGGTGCTCACCGGCGCGCTGATCGCCATCAGCGAGAAGGCGCCCAACCGGCTCTATATCCTCTCCGGGCACGGGGAGCCGGAGTTCGACGGCGGGAATCACCATGGATTGAAGACCTTTCTGGAACGGCAGAATATCGAGATCGAACCGCTCAAGCTCACCGACGTGACCGTCGTGCCCGAGGATGCGCGGATGCTCATGATCCTCGCCCCCCGCTATGACTACGGGGAGCGGGAGATTGAGGCGCTCTCCGCCTACTGGAAAGCCCGGGGGCGGCTCCTGATCTTCCTGGAGCCGGAGTTCCAGACCCCTCGGCTGCACGCCTTTCTCTCATCGCTCGGCGTGACGGTGCGCCCGGACCGGGTTCTCCAGACCGTGCCGATCGATCGGACGCTCACGGCGGTGCGCAAGGAGATCACCGGCGATTTCATGCCCGGCTCGCCGATCACGGAACGTCTGGCCAATGTGACCGCCGTTTTCATGGGAACCACGCAATCGCTTCATCTGGAGCCGGAGCGCGTGCGCGAGGCGAACATCCGGCTGGTGCCGCTCATCGAGGCTTCGGAAGGCTTCTGGGGAGAGACCCGCTTTGATATCAACACGCCGGAGGGGATTTACTTCGACGTGAACGAAGACGTGGCCAGCCCGGTGGTGGCCGCCTCGGTGGAGGCGGGGGCGCTGGCCGATCATCATGTGCAGGTCGATTCCTCCCGGCTCGTCGTGGTGGGGAACGCCGCCTTCCTGAGCGATCAGGCGATGACCACGGCGGATCTCGATTTCGTGCTCGGCGGCGTGAACTGGCTGATGGCGCGGGAGTCGCTCATCGGGATCGTCCCCAAGGATGTGCGCAACTTCTCCCTCAACCTTTCCCCGGAGCAACTGCGCAATCTGGCGCTCGTGGTGATGGGGGGCATCCCCGGGCTCGCCGCGTTCCTTGGCCTGATCTTCTGGTTCCGGCGGCGGCGTTGATCTTTCCGGTATGAAAACAGGGACCACACTTCTGCTTCTGGCATTGGCCGGCGGGCTTCTCGCCTATGTCGTTTTCTGGGATTCCGCCCGCCCCGGCACGCGCGAACAGGCGCAGCGGGAGGCGCACGTCCTTCACTTCGACCCCGGGGGGATCGAGGAGATCACCATCAGCGGAAGCGGCGAGACGATCGAGCTTCAGCGCGACGACGGGCGCTGGTTCATGAAGGAGCCGGTGCGCGACCATGCCGAAGAGGCGTTCGTGGCGCAGATCCTCGGGCTCGCCCACGAGTTGCGCAAGGAGGCGGTGCTCGCCCCCGGGGAAGGCGGCGAGGGCTTCAAGGCGTACGGGCTCGACCAGCCGGGCCTGCGGCTCACGCTGGAAGGGGAGGGGGCTCCCGTCTCGCTCCTCTTCGGCAAGGAAACGGCGGTGGAAGGGCGCGGCTACGTCAAGCTGGAGGGAGGGAAGGAGGTCTATGTGGTCGATTCCGCCCTGCGCGAATGGATCGGGCGAAAAGCGGACGACTTCCGCGAACGCCGCCTGAGCGACCTGGACCCGCGCCACATTTCCGAAGTCACGATCGAAACCGGGGCCGGTACGATCCGGCTGATCCGCGACGGGGTGGAGTGGGAACTGCGCCAGCCGCTTCGCACGCGGGCGGACGCCACCGCCGTCGCCAATCTCCTCCGCAATCTCCTGACCACGGAAATCATGGCCTTCGCCCCCGCCAAGGGGGCCAACCTGAGCGCCTACGGCCTGACCGAACCGAGGGCCACCGTGACGCTCCGTTCCGAGAGCCGGGATGAACCGGTGCGCCTGGAACTCGGCGGGAAGATCGAATCCGGCGGCGAGGATGTTCCGGCGGGGGTTTACGCCCGCATCTCCACCCGCCGCGCCGTGGCCATCATCCCCGAAAGCGTCAGCGCCGTGGCCACGCTGACGCCCGATGAACTGCGGGACCGCCATCTGCTGCGGCTGGAGCCCGACATCGTGGACCGGATCGCCCTCCGCTCCGCGGCGCGGCCTCCCGTGAAGCTTCAGCGAAAGGGGGAGACGTGGATCATGGAGGGGAACCCGAACCCGGTGAATCCCCACCGCGTGGAGACGATGATCGAGGCGATCCGTGAAACGCCCGTGAGCGCCTTTGTGGCCAACGTCGCCTCGGACCTGCCGCGCTACGGGCTCGATCATCCCCGTTTGCGGATCACCTTCTCTTCCTATGCCTCCGCGACGACGGCGGAGAGCCGTGCGGGCGAACTCGCGATCGCCACCATCGCCTTCGGCGCCGTGGAGGACGGGCGGGTCTACGCCATGGTGGAAGGCGAGCCCTTTATCGTCGCGCTGCCGCAGTCCATGCTGGAGAGGATCGACGGTGAACTCATCGAATGGCGCGGGCTCAACGTCTTCGGTTTTCCGGCGCGGAAGGTGGTCGCCCTCGCGGTCGTTTATCCTGAAAAAGCCGGGGCATTCCCCCGCCCGCCCGTTTCACTCAAGCGTTCCGGGGAAGGGTGGCAGATGCTGGTCGGAACCGGGCGGCTGGACCCCGTGGAAGTGGAGAGCCTCGTCAACACGCTCTCCACCCTCACGGCCATGCGCTGGCTGCCGGAGGACGATATCGTGCTCGGGGAAGTGCAGACGCTCAGTTTCCAGCTTGCCGACGGCAACACGTATGAACTGGAGATCGGCCGGTACACCCCGCCGGGGGGCGAACCGGCCACTGTCGGGCATGTGAAAGGCGAGGCCGGGTTTTTCCTCCTCAGCGAACCGGACGCGAGCGCCCTGCGCCTCTGGCTCAGCGAGCCGCTCCTGCCGGGGGAAACGCCTCCGCCGCCAGCAGCGACACCAGCGCCCGGGTCAACCCCCGCCGCACCTGCCCCAGCCGATTGACAAAGGCGATGAATCCGGCGATCCGCCCCGGGTGGCGCAGCAGATAGGCGAGCAGCGCGCCGACCTTCGGCTTCTGGGTCTGCGCGTCGAAACAGACCGTGAACGGCACCGCGAGTTCTTCATCCGCCCCGTCCGAGATGGCGCGGAGCGAGAGGAAGGCGATGCCGCGCGCCTTGCAGAGCCGGGCCAGCGGCGCGCTTTCCATATCGACCGCCTGCGCCCCCGTCTTTTGCGCGAGCGCAAGGCGTTCGGCCACGCCCTCCACCGTGGCGGGCGCGGTATGAAGAGCGCCCGTGCGCGCCTCCCCGCCCAGAACCCGCCGGGCGGCGGCGAACCAGCGGGGGCTTGAAACATTCTCCGCGAGAAAAAGCGCGCCCGCCTTGAGATCCGGGGCCAGCCCGCCCGCGTAGCCGGAACTGATCACCCCTTCCACGGGCCATTCGTCGAGAAAGCGTTCCATCCGCCGGTGCGCGAGATCCGCCCCCAGCCCGGTGTGAAAAACCAGACACTCGTGCGGGCCGAGATTGCCGAGCAGGACCGGCTGCCCCTCCACGCGGCCAACCTCCCCGGCATGGCGAAGCGCGTGGATCAGGTCCCGGCTTTCATCCGGCAGGGCAAATGTGATGGAGATCATGATGGAAGGGCAATAAACATCAGGAAAAGCCGCGTTTGGCAAAAGGGAATTGCCCTCCCCGGGCGCTCCCGCTATGGATGAAAGGAAGAGGCCCCCTTGTCCGCGGGCCGCATTCCATCGCCATGTCCGAGCTTACCGAAGAACTTGTCCGCTCCGCCCTCTCTCACGTCCGCTACCCGGGATTCAGCCGCGATATCGTCTCCTTTGGCCTGATCCGCAAGATCACCCTCAAGGAAGGGGGAGGGGTTCTCGTTCAGATGCAACTGGCCACCAACGACCCGAAGGTGCCCCAGACCATCAAGGACGAAAGCGAGGCGGCGCTCCGGAGCCTGCCCGGGGCGGAACCGGTGGAAATCCGCATCGACATTCAGGCTCCCCCCCAGGCGGCGACGACCGCGCCCGGCGGTGCGGCCACGGCGATTCCGGGCATCCGCCACATCATCGCCGTGGCGAGCGGCAAGGGGGGCGTCGGCAAATCGACCGTGGCCACGAACCTCGCCGTCGCCCTGCGGCAGGCGGGGGCCCGTGTCGGCCTTTGCGACTGCGATCTCTACGGCCCGAGCGTCGCCCTGATGTTCGGGAGCCGGGAACGCCCGATGGCCACCGAGGATAACCGGATCATCCCGATCGAGGCCGCCGGGCTGCGGCTGATGTCGATGGGGTTCCTTCTCGACGATACCGCGCCCGCCGTCCTGCGCGGGCCGATGGTCACCCGCTACACGCAACAGTTTCTGCGGCAGGTGGAGTGGGGCGAGCTTGACGTCCTCGTCCTCGACCTTCCGCCCGGCACCGGTGACATCCAGTTGACCATCGTCCAGACCGTCGCACTGGCCGGGGCGGTCATCGTCACCACCCCGCAGGAAGTCGCCCTGATCGACGCCCGCAAGGCCGCCTCCATGTTCGGGAAGGTGAATGTCCCCATCCTCGGGCTGATCGAGAACATGAGCTACTTCCTCTCGCCGGAGAGCGGGACGCGCTACGACATCTTCGGCACCGGCGGCGGGGAGCGCGAGGCAAAGCGGCTGGGCGTCCCCCTCTTGGGGGAAATCCCGATCGACATCGCCACCCGCGAGGGCGGGGACCGGGGCATCCCGATCACCGACGCCGATCCCGGGAGCCGCGTGAGCAAGGCTTTTCTTGCCATCGCCCGCCGGTTGTGGGACGATCTCCCGGAGTGATCCACCCGTGCCACGCGCGTTACTTCCAGCTTCCATTCCCCCGGGGCGGCCGATGTGCTTTCCCGCTTTCCCGCCTTTCCCATTAAACCCCGCCGTGTCCCGTAATCGTTGCGCCGGAATCTTGCTGACATGAAAAGCGAACAGGAAACCCCGGAAGATAACGAGCTCCTGCACAATTCCATGCTCTATCAGGAATTCCTCGCCGAGCGGGAGGAGATCCTCTGCCACAAATGGCTGGAGAGCGAAAAGGCCGGTTACGACATCGGGTTTGAACGGGCGTTGCTCGACTGGATCGTCCGCCACCGTTCCGCCTGGCGCGAGAAACGGCTCAAACAACGTCCTTCCCTTCCGGAGAGCAAAAACGACTGAACCCACCCCCTTCCCATCCCTTCATTCCCCGCCGGTTTTTCTCAAGCTTCCCTCATGTCCACACCGCCAGCCGACGCTTCCCTCTTCCTGGATTCCGGCGCCATTGACCGCATCCTCCGCCGCATCGCCCATGAAATCGTGGAGCGCCACGGCGATCTCGGGAAGATCGCGCTCATCGGCATCCCTTCCCGGGGCGTGGAAGTGGCCCGGCGGATCGCCGCCCATATCGGGCAGGCCGAGGGGAAGCCGGTGGAAACCGGCGTGATCGACGTCTCCATGCACCGGGACGACCTGAGCCTGCGCAACCGCATCCGCCCCGTGGTCCCCTCCCACCTGCCGCAGGGCATCGACCGGCTCACGCTGATCCTCGTCGATGACGTTCTCTACTCCGGGCGCACGTGCCGCGCGGCGATGGACGCCATCACCTCCTTTGGCCGGCCCGCGCGGATCGAGTACGCCGCGCTGATCGACCGCGGCTACCGGGAGCTTCCCATTCAGGCCGATTACATCGGCAAAAGCATCCCGACCCCTCCCGGCGGACGGGTGTACGTCCGCTTCCGGGCCGTGGACGGGATCGACGACGGCGTCTGGGTGCGCAATTCGTAACGCTTTTATTCGTTTACCCATGTCCTGGACCCGTAAAGACCTTGTCTCCATCGAAGAGCTTTCCCGGGAGGAGATCGTGCACCTGCTTGAAACCGCCGCCGCGTTCAAGCAGGTCGGCACGCGCGACATCAAGAAAGTGCCCGCCCTGCGCGGAAAGACGCTGGTGAACTTCTTCGCCGAGCCGAGCACGCGCACCCGCATCTCCTTCGAACTCGCCGCCTTCCGCCTGAGCGCGGACGTGGTGAACATGGCCGCGAGCACCTCCAGCCTCACCAAGGGGGAGAGCCTCAAGGATACCGCGCGCAATCTGGAAGCGTTGCTGGCCGATATCATCGTGCTGCGCCACTCCTGCGCCGGGGCGGCCCGGTTTCTCGCGGAGCGGCTCGGGGCCAGCGTGATCAACGCCGGGGACGGCGCCCATGAACACCCGACCCAGGCGCTCCTCGATGTCTTTACCATCACCGAAAAGCGCGGGAGCGTGGAGGGGCTGCACGTCGCCATCATCGGCGACATTCTTTTTTCCCGCGTGGCCCGCTCCAATATCCACGCGCTGCTCAAGCTCGGGGCGAAAGTGACCCTCGTCGGCCCGAGCACGCTGGTCCCCCGGCATTTTGAGAAAATGGGGGTCTGCGTGAGCCACCGGATCGAGGAAGTGCTCGAAGCGGCGGACGTGGTGAACCTCCTGCGCATCCAGCACGAACGCCAGCAGAAGGCGTATTTCCCGAGCATCGGCGAATACAACGCCCTCTTCGGCCTCACGCGCGAACGGGCCCGGCGGCTCAAGCCCGACGCGCTCATCATGCATCCCGGGCCGATCAATCGCGGCGTGGAGATCGACAGCGGCATCGCCGACAGCGGTCGCAGCGTGATTCTCGACCAGGTGACCAACGGGCTCGCCGTCCGCATGGCGGCGCTTTACCTTTGCGGGCGGGTCGGCAGCGTTACGGGGTAAGTTTTCATGAAAGAACCGCTTCTTTTCCGTCAGGGCAGGATCATTGATCCGGCCAACCACCGCGACGAAATCGCTGATCTGGCCATTGTGGAAGGCCGGATCGCCGATCCCGCCGCGCTGGAGGGCCGCCCGCACCGGGAGATCGACTGCCGCGGGCTGGTGGTCGCCCCGGGGCTCATTGATATCCATGTCCATTTCCGCGAGCCGGGGCAGGCGGCCAAGGAGACCATCGCCACGGGGGCCCGCGCCGCGGCGGCGGGGGGCTTCACCAGCGTTGTCTGCATGCCGAACACCAGCCCGACCGTGGACAGCGCCAGCGTGGTGCGCTGGATCAACGACAAGGCCCGGGAGGAGGCATGCGTGAACGTCTACATCACCGGCGCGATTACCCGGGGAATCGCCGGGGAAGAGCTGGCCCCCATCGGCTCCATGGCGAAGGAAGGAATCGTTGCCCTGACCGACGACGGTCACTGCGTGCAGAACCACGAAACGATGCGCCGCGCCCTCGAATACGCCCGCATGTTCGATCTCCCGGTCATGGATCATTGCCAGGATTACAACCTGGTGGGTAAGGGGGTGATGCATGAAGGGTACTGGAGCACCGTGCTCGGGCTCCCCGGCTGGCCCGCGCTGGGGGAGGAGATCATCGTCCAGCGCAACGCCCAGCTTGCCGAGCTTTGCGGCACCCCGATCCATTGCCAGCACCTCTCCTCCGGCGGCAGCGTCCGCATCCTGCGCGAAGCCCGGGCGCGCGGCATCCCGCTCACCGGCGAAATCTGCCCGCATCATATCGCGTTGACCGACGAGGCGGTCCGCTCCTTCGACACCAACTACAAGATGAACCCGCCGCTCCGGTCCGGGCGCGACGTGGAGGAACTCATCGGCGGCATCGCGGACGGGACGATCACCATCCTCGCCAGCGACCACGCGCCGCACGGAGAGTTTGAGAAAGAGGTCGAGTTCGAGCAGGCCCCCTTCGGCATCCTCGGGCTGGAGACGGAACTCGGCGTTTTCCTTGATATTCTCGTCCACCGGCGCAAGGCGATCTCCCTTCCGCGGCTGATCGAGCTTTACACCGCGAACCCCGCGCGGCTCCTGAAGCTGGAGCGCGGCACCCTCTCCCCCGGAGCCGTGGCGGATGTCACCGTGATCAACCCCGATCTCGAATGGACCGTGGATAAGAACGAATCGTTCTCCCGCTCCCGCAACACCCCGTTCCATGGCCGGGAACTCAAGGGCCGGGCGGTGCGGACGCTGGTGGCGGGGGAGGAAGTCTGGGCGCTGTAGGTTGTGTTTACGAGTTGAGAAAGATGGATGAAAAGATGCGTTTTGAGACCAAAATCGGGCTTCTGAGGAAGGCCGAATCGAGATTCGGACGCCTGAAGAAACCGACTTTTGGGCCAAAAGGCGGCTTTCAGCCGCTTTCGGCAAATTCGTAAACACAACCTAGTATCACATTGTTAAGTTATTGCAATGACGAGGCTTTTCCTGTAATCGACTGGTCCCATGCGATGGGATGAGACTGTTTGGAAACAAAGCGCGAAACACTTCGGCGGCTACATGGAGCCCTTG